>CESN01069831.1_pt1 | contig 57628 bp, 58 predicted proteins | sample 531181 | NCBI WGS metagenome assembly CESN01 (sample SAMEA2621990, study PRJEB7988) | marine metagenome | isolation source: saline water (ENVO:00002010), including
AAGAGTATCTGAGCCAAAAAGATCCAAAATTAAAAAAAATAATTGATGCAAACGGTCATATTGTATTTAAACCAAACACGGAAAACCAATTTGACAGTTTAGTAAGCATTGTGATTTCACAGTTTATTTCTACAAAAGCCTCAAACTCCATATATCAAAAAATTAAAAAGCATTTCAATGAAGATAATTTAAAAGAAATACATTTTCAAAATTTAACAATCAAGGAAATTAAAAAATTAGGTTTAAGTACAAATAAAGCAAAAACAATAAAAGATCTCTCTGAGCTGTATTTAAATAAAAACATTGAAGACTTATCTAATTTAAATAATAAAGAACTTAACCAAACTCTGTTGTCAGTATTTGGGATTGGTCCATGGTCAGTGAATATGTTCGAAATATTTTGTATCGGGAAAACAAATGTGTTCAGTTCGAAAGATGCTGGATTGAGATTAGCAATGAATAATTACGGAATAATAAAAAAAAATAGTGATTGGAAAAAATACGATGAGTATGCAGAGAGGTGGTCACCTTATAAAACGATTGCGTCACTTCACTTATGGAAGACCGTTGATTAGATTTAATAAAAAACAGACTTTAACAGCTTTCAAATCCTTATGTTTTAGAATATTAAATATGATGATGTTGAATGATACCGGTAGTTAAAAACTTTTGGCATATGGGGTTTTTGTTACTGCAACCAGAAGCAGTTAACTTATGACACTTATTATCAATAAAGAAAAAATAATTTTTATTAAGGGCAGTAAAGTAGCTGGATCTTCTTTCGAGCTTGCCTTATCAAAATTCACTTCTGATAATGATATAATTACTCCATTAAATAATGACGAGGAAATATTAAGACAAGAATTAGAAATACCAAATCCTAAAAACTATGAATATAAATACAGTGAATTATTTAAGAAGAATAAAACACTTTTTATAAAAAGCTTGATACTTTGGAAAAAATATCCAAAATTTGAAACACATGAAACAGCAGAAAATATACAAAAAAAAATATCTCCCAAAATTTGGTCTGATTATAAAAAAATTGCAATAATTAGAAACCCTTATACATTTTTGGTCTCAGCATATTACTGGGCAAATAGAAATAATAAATTCAATGACATAAACGAATTTGTAGAAAATAGAGTTGATGTATTAGATCGATTTAAGAAGTTTTATTTTATCGAAAACTCCGATGTAGTTGATATTTACTTGAGATTTGAAAATTTAAATGAAGATATATTACATTTGGAGAGCTTATATCCAAGTTTTAATGGTTTAAAAACTGTTTTTTCAGAATTTAATTTAAAAAAGGGAATTAAACCAAAAAATCTAGTTGAAATTGAATTATTAAAAAAATATCCAAACTTAATTCAAAAAATTAATAAAAAAATGCAATATTTTTTCGAAAAATTCAATTATGAAATGATTAATATATAAAATGTGAAAATCTTAATTTTTGGTTTACCCGGAAGTGGAAAAACAACTTTAGCAAGACTTTTATCTAAAGAATTAGAAGCTGTTCACATAAATGCTGATGAGGTAAGAGAAAAGTATGATGACTGGGACTTCACACCAGAAGGAAGGCTAAGGCAGGCTTATCGTATGAAATTCCTTTCGGATGGAGCTATTTTAGCTGGAAAAATAGTAGTTGCCGATTTTGTTTGTCCTACAGAAAATACTCGAAGAGAATTTAACGCAGATTACAATATTTGGATGGATACAATTTCTTCTGGAAGATTTGAAGATACTAATAAAATGTTTGAAAAACCAAAAAAAGCTGACTTTGTTGTAAAAGAGTGGGATGATAAAAATCAAAAAATTATCTATGATATTATTCAAAAGGAAAAACTGATATAGCTTATGTTTGACTGGTACAAACCTACAACACAAATGTTAGGGCGTTGGCAACCTTGGCATGAGGGACACAGTGCATTATTTAAAAAAGCTTTATTAGAAACAGGCCAAGTTTGCATTCTAGTTAGAACTGTTCCAGCTGAAAGTGAAGCTAGTGGTGGAAGAACAGATACTATCCAAAATGATAATCCATTTAATTTTGATGAAGTAGTTTCTAATATTAAAAATAAATTAGAACAAGATGGTTTTACATACGGAGTTGAATATATCATTGAAAAAGTTCCAAATATTGTTGATATAAGTTATGGAAGAGGAGTGGGTTATTCATTTACTGAACATGATCTAGGTGAAGATATACATCAAATAAGTGCAACACAAATAAGAGCCCAGCTAAGGGAAGAGGGAAAGCTAAAGTAAAATCAATCTGTATAAAATCAATAAGTTTTAGTTAATATAAAACCATAATGAAAAAATACATTTCTAGAGAAAATATAATTTTTCTTTTACTATCTTCTATTACTCTTCAGTTTTTGTTGAGGTATACAGTTTTGTCTAAAAGTCTAAAGTGGGGAACATGGTCTTATGGTGAAAATTTAATTTCTTATCCAGATAAATTTATTAGGAGAGGTCTCCTAGGTGAAGTTGTTTTATTTATAAGTAATGAAAATCCCGCATTCAAAACATTAAATTTCATAGTATTTATAAATTGTCTCCTGCTTTTATTTCTAATCCTTTTAATTTTTAGAAAATATGAAATCCATCTAAGGCAATTAAACGTATATCTTTTATCTTCATTTGGACTTTTGTATCTTATTTATCATGGTAATTCATATAATCGTAAAGAAATTTTTGCAATAAACTTTTTCCTTATTTTTATATTGTTATTAAAAAATAATAGAAATGAAATTAATTTAGGATTAAAAATTTACTTATTAACTTCATTAACTTTTCTTGCATTAATTCATGAAGGAACTCTATTAATCGTTCTGCCATTTTATTATTTAATTCTTAAGAAAATAGATATTAGATTTTCATATATCTACTCTGTTTTTGGTTTATTTCTTATTGGGTTCTTAATTACTCAGCAGGGAAACCTACAAGATGTTGAAAAAATGTGGAATGAACTTAGCGATTTTGATAGACAGCAAATCAACTCAGATTTAGAAAGTTCAGCGATTTATGCATTAAATTACTCATTTGAGAAGCAGCTAATTGGTCAATCAGGCTTGAATAAACTTAATGATGGGACATTAAATCACTGGTTAAGTTATTTATTTTATTTTGGAATCTATTTTTTTGTAAATCATTTGGGCTGTAATTTAAAAAAACTATTTGAATTCTTAAATTCAATTAAAGCTTTTCCTGTTGAATTAGTTTTTTGTTCACTTTTATTCATTCTTGGAGGCGGAGATTGGGGTAGGTATTTTGTATTTTTTATTTATATGTATTATTTTTATATTATCTATGTTTGTGATCTAGAAAATTTCAAAATTACTTATTCGGCAAAATCAAAACATTTAATTTTATTCTTAATATATTCATTTTTTACAATTATGCCCATGGCTTCATTTCAAGATATAAATTTATTAAATAAAATAAATAATACATTTCAACAAATCATTGCCCTTATCTTTTAATATGAAAAAAAAACTATTTAAATTTCTAAACACCACTGCTTATTTCATTAAAGAAAAAACATATTTAAATGGTCTATTTCTTTTAATGCGAAAAATAGACAAGAATATTGAACTTGAAGATGAGGAGTATTATGAAGTAAAAAGTTTTTTAAATAAAATACCCACTAATTTAAAAACTTATGTTGATATTGGCGCGGGAAACGGTGTTAATGGTAGTAGTGTATTAAAACTTGCTCAATCAAATGATTGGGGAGGACTTCATCTAGAGTCAGGTGATGTTTCTGTACTTACATATCTATATAGAAATTATAAAAATACAAAAATTGGAAAAATAAAAGTTACACCACATAATATTTCACACCTCCTTACAGGGTTTGGAGTAACTAAAAGTTTTGGATATTTAAATTTAGATATTGATTCATATGATTATGAAGTTTTAAAAGAGATACTTGAAAATGGTTTCAAACCAATAGTTGCCTCAATTGAAATAAATGAAACATTACCGCCTCCCGTATTTTACTTTGCAAAATATTCTGAGAATTTAAAGGAATATATGATTGACTACTTTTTTGGATGCTCCCTAACTGCAGCAAATTATTTGATGTCAAAATTTGATTATACATTGTCACATATTTATGGAAACAATGCTTTTTTTCTAGATAAAAAGTATTTCAATGTAGTCCAAAAATCTGAAATTGATATCTATCACGATGGATATGTACAGATGAAAAATAGAGAATCTAAATTTTACTATAACCAAAAAGTTGATTTTTTAATAAAACAAGAACCATCTGTAGTCTGTAGTTACTTTGATGAACTATGGAAAAATAAAAAAACAAAATATGAAATGAAAATTTTTCCTTAGGTGTTTAAATTTTTTTGATATTATCCTTAAGCTCTTCTGGAGTACCAATTGAAAAAAAATCTTTTATATAAAAATTTTTAGAATTATTTATATAATTGCCGATTGTATCAAGATAATATTCACCATTTATTAATTCATTTTGTAAAATCATTTCATTGTAAGCATTAAAAAATATATCTTTATTTTTAAAATAAAAAGCACCAAGTATTACTTCGTGATTTTTAATATCGATATTTTTTTTCGAAATAAAGAAATCATTATCTTTATCATAAAAACCAAATTTTTCAGTATTTTTAGATTGAAATTTTGAGGGTGTAGACGTGATCGCACAAAAATCTATATCTCCAGGTAAAAACTCGTTTAATTTTAAAACAGTATCACAAGGTCCTACAAAAAAAGGTTCATTTATAGTCGTATTTTCTAGAAATAGGTTCAAAGAGTGAGCCTGTCCAAAGTTTGGAGTTTTCACAACCTCATAGTTTATATTATTTTTTTTTACGTAATCATTAAATTTTTTATTGTTAGAAATATTTTCGTTAATCACCAAATAATTTTTGTCTGATTTTGGAAAGTTTGAAATCGCATGCTCAAACATCATCAAGTCATTTATTTGAATTAAAGGCTTTGGATCTTTAAAATTTGAATTGTTAAACCTACTCCCTTGTCCTGCCATAAGTAGTATATTTATCAATTTTTCTCAGATACTTTCATTTTCATCTATTTTAAAATGTATGTCTTTATTTATTTCCCAAAGTGAAATATTTTGTACGTTAAAATTTTTTGCTACTGGATACCTTTTAATTATCGATTTAATTTTTTCATCTTTATTCGGTTGGTGAGATGCTATTGTAAAATGCGGAATCCACATTTCAGGATCAAAAGGATATCCGGTTTTAAGGATGTTAGTTCTATATCTATCATTTTTTAGATAATTCTTAAACAAATCTGAATTATCGGGTTTAAATAGACCAAGAATTTTTTCAAATAAAGCCTTTAGTTCTTTTGATTTAATTATATTTACTACCAGCGTATCTAACCCAGTATTGATATCATTTTTAAAATAATAAAAATTAGTTGTCTCAATTTTAAAACTATTGAATTTGAACATTTTAAACTTTTCAATAATTTCTTGTTTATTCTTATAATTTCCATGAATAAGTGTCATGTGGGGAGGATGAGAGACAAGCTCAGTTTGTATAGATTGATTTTTAATCTCATCTTTTATTTCTAATATTGAACTATTTAGATCGCCAACGGGCTCAATAAATATACCTAAATGAATCATTAAATGTCCTCAAGGATTTCTTTTTTTAATGTTTGCGTTATATTTAAATAATATTTGTTTTGTAATTTAATAAATTCTAAAGGAGTTCCGAACGGAATCTTTATTTTAAACCATTCTTTTATATCTAAATCAAAAAATTCTCCAACCATACATCTTATTGGAACTTGATGTGTCATAAATAATGTGTTTTTTTTCACCTTGGTTAATGATTCTGAAACTCTTTTATGAACATCCTGTGTGTTTTCACCATTAGGAAATGAAACATCGTTTCCATTACTCCATTCTTCAACTATTTTAGGATATCTTTCTTTTAGTTGATCTAACTCAAGCCCCTCAGCATCACCGTAATCTATTTCTTTTAAATTTTTATCAATTTCAAAGTTCTTGATGCCTACTGACTTTAAAGAATCTTTACATCGCAATGAAGGAGAAGAATAGACTTCTTTATAATTAATATCTTTTAATATATTTTTTGAATTTTGTTTTGAAATTATTGTTGGATCTAATTTTTGGCCAAGGAAAGTTCCATTATTTAATTTTGTTTCAAAGTGTCTAATAAAATAAATTTTTAACGATTTATCATATACGTGTTTAATATGATCATAAAAATTATCAACAAAATTAATTGTTTCTTGAACTATATAGTTCTCGTTCTGTAAAAATAATTTTTTTCCTTTTTCTAGTAAATTAAATATACTCTTATTTTTTTCAAAAAATAAGGGCTCAATCGCTTGAAATTCTTTAATAAAATTTTCCTCGAAGTCTTCATTTTTTTTACTTACAAACTTAAGATAATTAAAAATCAAATTTTTACATATATGATAAGAAAACTCATTTTTATCTCTTTCGTTTATAATCAGATGATTTGTCTGTAATTTAATTCCTGAATCATTATCTATCTGATATTCTCTATATTCCAGTGAACTATTTTTTAGATTATTAATATAATTCAGAAGGCCTCTTCTTGCATTTATAAAATCATTGAACATTAATTTGTAAACAGGATGAAATTGACCAATGTGTTTTTTTGAATATATGCTTGTTCTTTCCCAGTCAAAACAAGTAAAAGGACTATCGTAGACATGTTTTTTATGATTTTCCAAATCATAAATCATCAAATGAATAATATGATTATTTATGTAATCATATTTTATTGGTCCAAATTTTTTGTTTAGTTTTATTGGCTTTGTAAATCCATAATTTGAATAATTAAATGAAAGAATTATATCTTCTATTTCCTGGAGTTTATCCACACTTAATTTGTCAATAATTACTACAAGGTCTAAGTCTGAAATCTCATCTAAATTTTTATTTAGTATTGACCCAACAATATTGGCTGACTTTATGTACTCTAAATTTTTGAGAACTTTAAATAAATCGTGAAAAAAACTATTTTCTATTTTATTTTTCATTGTATTTTTAATTGGTAAAGTGCAATATGTAAAAAAGGGAATTTTGTATTCATAAGCGATGAAGATGCTGCAATAAATTCAAAATTGAATTTTTTAGCTATCTTTGGATTCATTCCACCATCAAGAGTAATCATATGATTATTTTTTAAATTATTTACAGTGCGCATCTTATTTACTATTTTGTTATCAAACTTTTGACCAGAATAGCCTGGTCTTTCCACACAAAGGATTATTATTTTACGAAAAGTTCTCATTATCTCTTCAATTCTAGAATCATTTGTTTGAGTAGTAATAACAGCCCCTAAGTTGTCGTTTAACACAAAAGAGTTTAAATTAATAAATTCCTCATGTATGTAATAATCAATATTTTTCTCATTCAATTTATTGATAACACTTTTATAATCCTTTGACATGATGTGTAACTGTATTAATTTATGAGGCCAAAGATTTTTAATCTCATGGACGACCGGTAAATTTTTAGCTATATTGTCTGGCGCAAATTCTTCATCAATATAATCAAGATGAATAAAGTCAATTGTATTTTGAAATTTTTTCCATAAATGACTTAGATTTAAATCCTTATTTAGGTGTATTGCTAACCCAATAGATTTTGTGTATTGCGATGTTCTACTTTGATTAATAAAAACAAAAAAAGAGAAAATCAATATTATCAAATAAAATAACCCAATCTCTAAAATACTATCTTGAATTACTTGTGAAATTAAAAAATTTAAAATTGAACCAATAAAAACAATTTGTAAAAATGCCATTATTAACAATCTATTTTTCATATTTATTTTTACTACTAATAACACGAATAAGTAAAGAGTAAAGTAAGAAAATACAAAAACTATCGGTTTTTCTATCAAAAAAAATATTTGGACTAAAAATAAATGAAAAATAAAAATAATTAAATTTAACTTAGTTGTATTAAAAATTAAATACTTTTTAAATTCATTAAACTTCGGAATCTTGTCCATAGTAAGAATCTATTCCAATTTTTCTCTTTATATGTTTTGAAGATAAAGCATTTGGTACTTTCTTTATATTTTCGTTTAGCGCTTCTGAATAAAATGCCATTTCAGCAATATATTCGATTGCTTCTGCATTCTTGACTGCTTCATAAGCATCTACTCCCCAGGAAAATAGCCCATGATGTTTTACTAAGATACCAGGTGTCCACAGTGGACTAATCCTTAATTTATTTAACGTTTCTACAATCAACACGCCAGTGTTGTATTCATAATTGTTCTCGATTTCTTTTTCTTTTAGGCTTCTTGTACATAAAATTTCTATTTCAGAATAATCAGAGTGAGTTGTTCCGTAATTTTTGATAGATTTGCCTGCCTGTGCAAATGAAGTTGCAAATTTTGAATGAGTATGTACGATTCCACCAATTTCTTTAAAATTTTGATAAATTACCCTGTGTGTCGGCTCATCAATTGATGGCTTAAGTCCTGATTCATTAAAACTTCCCGAAGAGGATACTTCAACCATTTTTTCTGTTTTAACTTTGTTTAAGTCCACCCCACTCGGCTTGATGATGAAGCCATCTTTTATTCTATTGCTAGTATTTCCAAAACTCTGAATTGCAAGCTTTTTTTGATGTAGAGATACATTTGTTTCATATACAACTTTTTTGGCAGACTGTTTATCTAAATACTCCAAAGTTTTTCTTCTCCTTTTTCTATCATTATAAAGTCTGGCCAGAATCCATTTTTTTTGAATTCATTTTTGTAATATTCAATATCTTTTTTCTTATCCCACCTTGAAGGTGAAACAAGACAAGTTTTAAAATTTGTAAATATTTCTGGTTTTAATTTTACTTTATTATATGTGTCAATCCACAACCAATCTACTTTGTCTATAAAATCTTTTGCAAGTTGAATCGTTTCTAAGTATGAATACCGAATACACAAGTTCTGTTTGTAATCTTTATAATTATGAATTAAAAATGATGGCTCTACATCTAGTAGAAAGAAATTGTCTATTTTATATTTTTCCATTATTTGAATAATTTCTTTTTCAATTCCAACCACTTTTATATTTGCAACTAAAAGTTTATGTTCAAAGTTTGATAAGAACGTATGTAGGTCATTGTCCACATAATTACAATCATGTGACAAAAAAAATTTTTTTCCTGAAAATCTTATGTCAACCTCAACACCAAAATTTTTATCTGTTTCTTTAAGGCTTTGTAGCGTATTAACTCTATGGTAGATAAATTTGCTGTTAGATCGTGTTTTCATTTAACGTAGTAGATTATACCCTAAAATGATCTTGTTATAATTATTAATTAATTTAGCATTTTAATTAATATTACAATTAAACATGAAAACCATTCCTAGGATAGCTGTTTGCTTATATGGAAGTTTGGGCTACAAACAAACATTATTTGGACAAACAAATCAAAATCAAACACCCTTAGACATTGAAGAACCAATTGATTCCCTTTTAACAAATGTAATCATTCCAAATAATGCTGATACATTTATACATAGTTGGTCTATTGATAGAAAAAAAAGATTAGTAGAAAAATTAAATCCAAAACTTACCATTTTTGAGAATCATAAACAGTTTGCAAAAGACATTAACAGTATTAAAAATTCAGTCAGAAGTCGTTTTTATTCTCAACAAAAATCAAATAGTTTAAAAAAAGAGTTCGAAAAAAACAATCAATTTATATATGATGTCGTTCTTCACACAAGAATGGATCTAATGTGGTTTAATAAACTTTCTTTAAATAAAAATATTGATAATAACTTTTATGCAAGTCATTGGAATATCAGTAAAAAATCCGACAATTTGCCTATAGACAAAAGTAATGATAATAATAATCTTGGTCCATTTGATAAAAGCAACTATGGACTTGGCTCTGGATTAATTGATCATTGGTTTTTCTCAAGCTCAAAAAATATGGATAGATTTTCTGAAATTTATACTGACATGAGAAAACTTGAATTTACCACTTGGAAAAATTCTTTAAAACAAAAGAAAAAACTAAAAAATGTCTGGAGTTATAATCCAAATCATTTTTGTTACATACAAGCTAACAAATTAGGTGCAGATATAAAGTATGTTTTATTTAGAGGCTATGATTATGATCTATATAGAAGATACAAAAATCCAAATTATTTTAAAAAATAAATTATTTTCTTTAAACGAATATTCTTATTGAAAAAAATTTATATATGATTTTTTCTGGTAGTAAAAACAAAATACTTGGTGTAAATTTTTTTAAAATTAGATTCTTTTGATAATAAATTTTAAAAAAATATTTTAGAACATAGTATTTATATTGATACTTGATATTTAATGGAAGGTTCCTAATATCATAAAAATGTTTAATTTCTATTTCATTAAGTTTATGAATATATTGAAGATCATTGTTTTTAGACCATAAATTTTTGTGCGATAAAAATCCATTTGCATCATTGTATGCTTTTGTAAGTGAATAAAAGAATAAATCTTGATTTTTAAATATTTTAGAAGTTTTTACTCTAGCTCTAAATTTATCAGGATGTTCAATCTTTTTAACTATGTTTTTAGCGTAAAGAACTTTTGCTTTGCTACTTTTTATTCTTCGAATAAGGTCATGATCCTCATACCCCCACGACCATATATATTCATTAAATCCATTCACTTTATCAATAAATTCTTTTTTAACTATAAAATTTCCAGGATCATTATTGTTTAGTTCGAAAACAACTAAATCGTATTGATCATATTTTAATTTATTAAAATATGAACTATTCATTTTTGTGTCAGCGTCTATTTTTAATATATATTCTGTTTTAACTTTGTTAAAAAGAGCGTTGTATGATCTTGATGCCCAGTAAAGCGGTTCATTTTCAATTCTAAAAATGGTTATATTTTTATTATCAATTTTAATATTTTCATCGGAATCAAAGTCTAAAATAAAATGGTCATTAATTCTATCTATTTTTTGACATGACTTTATCGACTTAATTAAATTATCAGTTCTATTTTTTGAAGAAGTAACTACAGTAATATTTTTAGTTTTCAAGTTTTTCCCAGTCTTCCGGTATTAAATCTTTGGTATTCAGATGAGATAATTCAGAATTTTTAAACCAATTTGAAGGATAGATAACTCTTTTTTTGTCTGACAACCATGCTCCCCACCAACTAAATGAACTATTTGCAATAATATGATAATTGCATTTGGTCATTAAGTTTAAATCTAATGCTTCGTTTGATCTTGTATGATCACCAGCAAAAATAAATTTTTTCGATTTAAATAATTTTTGATTTCTGCACCAATTGATATCATCAGTAAAAATAAGAAACTCTCTATTATCAAATAATTCGATTCCTTGTTCATAATAATTAAGATCCAAGACATTATGATTAGGATTTGTTAAAAAGTCCCCTCTTCTGACGTGAATAGAGACAGGATTATTTAATTTCTTAAATATATAAATCCCTTTTTCATCAATATTTTTTTTAAACTGAAAATCATTTTTTATAATTAATTCGATTTCCTTGAAATATTTTTCTGATTGGAAAAAGCCATAAATATCAAATTTATCATCTTTAAAATTGAAAATATTGTCATCGAACTCAAAGCTGTTTTCTTTGACCATAATATCAGTATCTGAGTATCCAATATTTTTTTTATTTACAGATTCCATTTTGAAATATTTGAAAAGTAAATGATTCTGCTTGTTTTTCTTATCAACAAGTTTTGTCTTAATAGATATTCTTCTTAGTAATTTGTTATTTGATAAATAAGGATAAGATGGTGGCATCATGAAATCTTTATTTAAATTATGAGCGATACCTCTTAAAGCGGCATATTTAAACATCTGGTTACCTAGTTGTCCAGGAGAAGCAAGGTAGTTATAGCTTATCATTTTTTATTTGAACCTTAGCAAAATTAAATCAAAAAACATAGTGAAGGAATCTTTAAACAAAGAAACTTTGGAATTAGGATGATGATTGTATTGTACGGGTATTTCGTATATTTTATTTCTTTTAGAAAGTTTATACAAAAGTTCAATATCAAAAGAAAAGTTATTATATGCTATTTCTTCAACTATCTTATATTCACTTTTTTTGAATAGTTTAAATCCACACTGAGTATCAGTTATTTTTAATTGAAAAAAAATCTTTACAAAAAAAAGATAAACAGCTCCGCCAATCTTTCTAATAATTGGTGTTCCATTATTAATTGAATCTTTTGTTCTTCTGGTACCTATAACAACATTGCCAATAGGTTTTTCATTTTGCAAAAATTTTTCAAGTTCATTTATTGAAACTGAAAAATCAGCATCCATAAAAAGAATATAATCATGTTTTGATTCTTTAATACCCTCTTTTATAGCAAGCCCTTTTCCACTTTCTTTTAATATAAGATGTTTAAAATATGGTTCACCATTAGTTTTAATTAAATTTATATTTTCTTTTTTACTTCCGTTTGAAACTAAGATAATCTCTGAATCCCATGTTTTCTTTTTAAGAAAATTAAGAAGATTTAAAAAACTATCCATAAAAATACGTTCATCATTTTTACTTGGAATAATTATGGATAAATTGAACTTACCTGGAGACATTTTTAATCATACCTTTGATATATTCAAAACTGTCTAAATTAATTTTCAGGTTCTTAAACAATTTACTAATTATAAAATAGATGAAGTATCCAACATTTAAAGGAAAATAAAATATGAATTTATCAATGCCTATTATTTTGTTAATCAATTCTTTAAAATCTATAGCATTCGGATGAGTACAAACATAAGTTGAATTTGGCTTTTGTTTATGAATAGTTTTAAAATAAATATCAAGATTTTCTAAATATGTAATCTTATATATTTTCTTTTTACCTGAAAAATTTGGAATTAACGGTAATTTTTTGGCTATTGATTTAATATTCTCTAAGAATAATAGTTGACTGGAATTTGGGTCATACAAAATACCCAGCTTTAATACTCTTCCCCCATTCGAAATGATGTAATCTTCACATTTCAATTTATGCATTCCGTAGACAGATTTTGTCTGAGGGTATGCTGCTACAGTTGATACAAATATAAAATTTTTCTTTTGCAAAGGAGTCAAAGAATTAAAAAAATTAATTGTCCCATCTACATTTATTTTTTCTGATTCAAGCTTCGATCTTTCTTCCATGTTCCAACTGCAGTGTAAAATAAAATCAGATTCCTTTAAAGCGTTTAACGATGATATATCAAATGACATTTTTTTCGATCTTCTGCTTGTTTTCGATTTTATCTCAATAATTTCTATATTATTTAATTGAGACAACATAACACTAACTAAAGAACTAGTGCATCCTGTAACAAATAGCCTCATTGTATAATGATACAAGGATGTTTAGATTTTGAATATACTTTTAGTTGGCTCTGGCCCTTCTGCATTTATGTGTTTAAAGCAATTGTTGACTAGAGATGATCTTAATATAACAATGATCGATAATGCAGATACTAGAGAAATAAACAACAAATCCAATTGTGTTTATGGGTCAAAATCAATCAATACTTCCAGAATTAAAAATGAAGATATTTTTGAAAACACAAACAATGAAATTAAAAATTTAATAACCAAAAATTTTGGAGGCCTTTCATCTGTTTGGGGTTCTTCAATTAATGAAATTTCAAATGCAGAAAAAGAAAAATTCACAAAGCAAAATATATATTTAGATGAGGCATTTACCTACTTAAGGTCAGAGATGAATTTTATTTCTCAAGATAATTCTTTTTCAAACAACGTTGTGAATCTTCCAGTAAATGCAAAAGTTGAAAAAATTATAGAAGAAATCCATAAAACAAAAAAAATAAATGGCTCTTATTCAAAATTTTTAGCAAGCAAATCTTTAAATTATGATATTGAAATTTGTAATATATGTAGTTCTTACAAAATTATGTGTAGTCAAGAAAGCCTGTGGTCTTCTGCTGATGAAATCAAACAATTTATTGACAAAGATAGATTAGCTTATCTACCAAATCATAAATTACTAAAATTTAATGAGAATGATAATTATGTTAATTGTGAATTAGTAAACAAACATGAAACATTAAATTTAGATTTTGATTATGTTTTTATTGCTGCTGGTCCATTTGGTACTTCTGAAATCTTCCTCAATTCAAACTTAGTTAACAAAGTAACGATTCAATCTTCTGACTTAATGACGGTACCCTTTATTACAACACCATACAAAAATATAAATCATTCATCTCATCCAGAATTGTTTTTTGAAGATGAAATCGAAGAAAAATTAATTTTTTCACAGTTATATTTATACTCTGATAATTTATTAAAAATATTCACCAATCATAATAAATTTCTTGGTACTTTTACATTTGCACCCAATATTATTAAAAATATTTTTGGTGGGTTACGAGTATTTCTTGATCCAGACATATCTTCAAAAATAGATCTAACATTGGACAAAAGAAGAAATTTGAGGAAAAATATTGAATTTTTTAATCAAGATAAACAAAAACATATAGTTAAAAAACATTTAAAAAAATATAAGGATTTTGGAATTTTCCCTTTTGATTTTTTTAAAAAAGTTCTTTCTAATGGAGAAAGCTATCATTTTGGGTCTCAATTTAAAAGTGGAGCTCTCGATAGTAATAATTGTTCAGATGATTTAGGACGAGTAAATGGATTAAAAAAATGCTTTGTGGTTGATTCATCTGTTTTGCCTGTTGTTAATACAGGGCCAATCACGTATACTTCCATGGCAAATAGCTATAGAATAACAAACAAGTTTCTTCAACTTTTGTAAGATTTAAAATAAACAGAGCTGACCTTTTGAATTCTTTAATTAATATGAGAATAAAACACAGAGATTGATTTAAAGTATGTTCAATAATTTATCGAATTATAAAATAATAAATTTGAAAAAATATTCGCTTATAGTTTTATTATCACCAATTATTTTAAATTCAATAATAAATATTCTAAGTACGGTTAACTTGAAACAAATAATCGAAAATAATTTAATTAATATATGTAGTTTTTTTCTAGCCGTTCTTTTTTATTATTGTTTGTCAAGCTCTATAAATAACCTACTAAGTCTCAATTCAAAATCATTATCACTTGTTTTTTTCTTCACGTCATTTTTTATAATTGACTTAATATTTCTTCCTATTACTAAATTATTTTTGTTTTCAAACACTTTCTACGTAACAATTATTATTTGGCTTTTAATTTTTATTTTAAAACTCAAGCCCCTGAGAGTTATTTATTTGATGATTTCATATTTTTCTCTTAGGTTATTTAATAATATTTATTTTAAAAACATTGCTTTAAAAAATGAATATGTTGAGCTGAATACTGATGTGACCGTCCAATGGTTTCCATTAGCAAAAATTATTTATGAAAATAATTATTTTTTTGCTTTAGAAAATAATTTAATTGAAGGACAAAGTTTATTTTTATCGTATATTCAAAGTTTGATTAATTTTATAAACTTTCAAACTAAGGAGTTTTTGTTTTTTAATTTAAACTCTAATATTTTTATCTTGTTTGGGATTCTGCTGATATTTGATTTACAAATTGAATATAAAAATAAAATATTCTCATCTTTAGTTTTAATCTTCTTGTTTTTAAATAATGATTGGCTATATTATCTGTTTGTAAATTCACTAATGCTAGAAGGGCTAGTAAGTTTTTTCATTGCAGCTTATCTCGTGAATTTTGATAGATTTAAAGAATCTAATGGAAGTTTGTCTAATATTTACTACCTATTTTTTGGAACTATGGCATTAACAAAACAATTTGTATCTTTGACATTTTTATTATTTTGCTTTATTGGTCTTGTTATTTATAAAAATAAGGCTAATTATTTGGTTGCCCTAATTCCTTTCGGTTTAAAAAGTTTTTACCAATTCATTTACTTCCGAGAAACACACTACGCTACTTATACAAACGATTTAGATTATGTTGATTTAATTTTCGATATTATTTTATTTCGAGACTTAAATCTTGATAATATATTTTTAATCGTTAAAAATTTTTGGATAGACAAACCAACGTCACTTATTTTTGTTTATTTCTTTTTATTTTTGATATTTAATTTATTTAAAACCAGGAATGTAAATCAAATATATTTATCTAAAAATTTATTTATAGTTTCAAATATATTTTTTGTTTTTATCTTATATATCAGTTACTGGCAAAACATTGAACTAGAATCTTCTTACCGTTATATTCTTAACATGTTTAATTTAGTCTATTTAGGTCTTATTTCAGATTTAGACTCTTTTGAAAAAACTTAAAGCTTTTGAATATTTTAATATTTTTAAAAAAATGATAATTCCATCATTAAACTTAATTTTTTTGCCATCCTCGTATGTTCTACCGGAGTATTTGATGGGTACTTCAATAATGTCATTCTGGGTCTTCAAAAATTTTGATAAAACTTCAACCTCAATAGAAAAACCTTTTTCTTTAATGTCAAACATTCTTAATGTATTTGTATCAATCAACCAATAGCAACTTGCTATATCCGATACTGAAGTAAAGTTTAAGATTGAAAAAAGATATGTAAAGTATTTGTTTGCATAGTAAGTAATTTTATATTTGTTTTCTCTTTCCTTTCCAGAAAGAGTTCTAGATCCTAGAACTAGGTTTTGTGGACTTTGTTTTACTAATTTAAACATTTGTACTATGTCCTCTGGAAAATATTCTAAATCTGCATCATGGACAATAACATGCGTTGATTCTACAAGAGGTAACGCTTGACGAATCGCATTACCTTTACCTTTATTTTTATCTAAAGGTAAAACATTTATATTGTTATGACGAAGCTCTAATTTTTTAGCAATTTTTAAACTCATATCGCTTGAAAAATCGTCGACAAGAATTATCTGATTACATGTATTTATTTTTAGTAATCTATTGACCGATTCTTCAAGATATTTTTCCTCATTAAAAATTGGAACGATAACTGTTAATGATAAGTTTTTAGCTTTCATTTTTCATTTTATTGTAAAAATTTTTTGAGTCATTTTTAATTGTTTTTAGAATATAAATCAACTTCTCATTTAAAGAATATGAATTAAAAAATGTATATTCTTTTGGAGCCTCAATATTCCATTTTGTTAATATGTTTAATTTATCAAAGTTTTGATTAAAGAAGATGTGCTCTGAAAACATGTCTTCATTATCTTTGTTTGTTGAATACTTGCTAGTTTCGAGTAATTCTTTACTTACTTTATACATGCCAACTCCACCAAAGGCACTTTCAACACCTATTAATTCCTTTTTAAATTTTTTTATATGTTTTTGCTTTCTAAATATTAAAAAATAATTGATGAAAAATGAAAAAAATATAATTTGATTTTTAATTTTTTTTGATTTCAAAATATTATTATTTTTGACCCACCCTTTTTTTCTTAACGCGAATATATCGTAATAGTAAGGAACAGAATATGGAAATAAACAATCACTATCATTCTCAATTAAGAACTTAAATGTGCTTTTTAAGTCATCAAAACTTGTAAGGCTAAATAAATTAAGATCCATATCCATGGGTACATATAAAGATTCTTGATTAATTTCTTCTTTAATAAAAGCCAAACCTTGATTACGACTTATTGCAAGACGTTTGATTCTAGATCTATATTTCTCTTCTAAATTATCAACCTCAATGAACTTATCAATTTTATTTTTATCTTCTAATTTTTTACAATAATCTTTAGTGCCATCAATCGAGTCAGAATCAACTATGCAAATCTTTATATCTAAGCCGGTATTTTCTTTAAATCTTATAAGATAATCTAGGTTTTTCTTAAGACTCGGGTAACAGTTTTTTGACATGCCAATAAAAAAAATAGGTAGAAACATAATATATAAATCAATGTTAGCCTAAAGAAAGTGTTTAAAATTTATCAAAAAAAATAATAGAATTGAAGTTGACAATATAGAAAAATATGAAAAAAATACTCATATTAAATACAAAATATAGAGAGTTTGGGGGTGAAGACTCAAATATTTTGGATGAAAAGACTTTTTTATCAAAATACTATGATGTCGAATACATTGAGTTTGATAATTCAGATAAATTAGTATTTAGTGATTACGCTTCTTTTTTTACAAATAAAAACAAGCAATCTAACAAAAAGTTAATAGAAACAATAAAATCATATAAACCAGATATTGTTTATGTACACAATACATGGTTTAAAGCAAACTTGGGGATTTTTAAAATTTTAAAAGACTTAAATATAGAAACAATATTAAAAATACACAATTTCAGATTTAGTTGCACAGATTCATTTAGTTCAAAATCTCATTTAAAAAATCATGATTACTGTCGTAAATGTGGATTTGCTAACAAAAACCTTTTTTTTAATAAATATTATGAATTTTCTTATTTAAAATCATTTTTTTTAATTAGATATGGAAAAAAGTATAAAAAAATATTAAAAAATTTTGATCTCAAAATTTTGGTTATGACAGAATTCCAAAAAACATATTTAATTGAAAGCGGATTAAGATCAAACAATATATTTTTATATGAAAATCCTCTTAATAATATAAAAAAGCAAAGAAATCTTTACAATAAAAATTCTGACTACGTTGTTTATGCAGGAAGAATTTCTAATGCAAAAGGGGTTAAAGAATTGATTACATCTTGGCAAAACTCAAATATTGATAATTTAAAACTGAAAATTATTGGAGAGGGTGAAAGTTTACAGAAACTTATAGAAAATCATCAAAATGAAAATATAGAATTTTTAGGGAAATTAAACAATAAGGAAGCAATTAAATTGATTCAGAATGCAAGGGCTGTAGTCACGGCAACAAAAATGTATGAAGGGCAGCCAAGATTATTATGTGAAGCATCATCAATGGGGATACCTTCGATATTTCCTAATTTTGGAGGGATGGTTGAGTTTTTTCCAAAAGATTATGAACTTAAATTTGACCAATATAATTATTTCGACCTAGAAAGCAAATTAAATATGCTCAATAATGAAAATTTATTAAAAGCACTCAGTGAAGAAGTGAAAAATTTTATTGACTTAAAATTATCAGATGAAAAATTGTTCAATAAATTTAAAGCACTACAGTTAAATGATCAATAATAATCTTCCATTAGTTTCAGTAATACTTTCAACATTTAATAATTCTCAGTCAATAAATGACTCAGTAAACAGTATCCTTGGTCAGACATATAAAAATATAGAATTCTTGATACTAGATGATGGAAGTACTGACAACACCTGGGAAAAATTAAATAAATTCAATGACCCAAGGATTAAACTATTTAAAAATAATAATAATATTGGTTTAACAAAGTCACTTAATAAATTAATTTCTAAATCCAGTGGTCAATATGTCGCCAGGCAAGATGCAGATGATATTTCTTTATCACATCGATTAGAAGTTCAAATAAATATTTTATCTACAAGTCTTTATCAAGTATGTACCTCTCGTGCAAAGATTAAAGATAATGGTTCGCTTATTCCTGGTTTTAGTTTTAATTTTCCATATAAATTTATTTTCAGATATAAAAATCCATTTATACACGGAACTATGATGATCGAAAAATATTGTTTGGATTCTATTAATGGTTATAATGAAAACTTCTACTACGCCCAGGACTACAAGTTATTTTCAGATTTAATTAAAAGGGATATTTCTATTTATCAGATAAAAGAGCCTCTTTACATTTTAAATATGAAGAACACCATATCTACTGAAAAACTAAATGAACAGAATTATTTTGCTAGTTGTGTAAGAAAAAATATTATTCCTGATCTCTAATCTTTTTTTCAATGCATCTTTTAATTAAGTCATCTAGCTCCATTTTTGCATACCATCCAAGTTCACTTTTTATTTGAGTAGGATCTGAAATAATTATTTTCGGATTATTCTTACGGTTTAGGCTTGTTTCAATTTCAACATAATTTCTATAATCTAAATTAAAATACTGAAAAATAATATTAATTACATTTTCTATATTAGTTCCTTTACCAGACCCTATTACATAGCTATTTTGCACACCATTTTCTGTAATTTTTATCATTGCTTCTGCAACATCTCCTGCAAATGACCAATCTCTAACAAGATCCAAGCTTCCGACAGAAAATTTAGTTTCTTTTTTTTGTAAAATGTCTTCAGCCTTATTAATAAGATTCATAATTAAATATTCTGAAAGTCTAAATTCTGATTCATGATTGAACATTATGCCAGAGTAAATATTAAAATTATATAAATTCGAAAGTTCAATTACTTTAAGATGATTTTCTATTTTTGCCTCAGCGTAGGGAGTAAGAGCTTCTAGTTCTGAATTTTCATTAAATATCCCTGCTTCTGTGGCTTTAAACATTTCAGAGGAAGAAGCTTGAAAAATTGTCGAGTTTAGAGAATTTAAAATTACTGATTCTGTGATATTGTTAAATATTTTCACTATTTGTTTATAAGAAGTTCTGTTATCGTCAATTGATTTGTAAACTGAACTCGGACCCGCCAAATTAAAAATTTTATCAGGTTTTATGTCGGAAATTAATGAATTAACTATCTGAGTATCTAGTAAATCTATTTCAATTAATTTAACTCTATCCAATGATGCATCGGAAATTGATGATAATTGTTTGTAAAAGTAATTTGTTAAAGTATTCCTACTAGTACCAATCACACTTATATTTTTATTTTTTAAAAGATTTGCGGTTAAAAATAAACCATCTTGTCCAGTTATACCAGTTATTAAAATTTTTTGCATACTTTTAACTACTCTAAGTTAATAATATTAGTTTTGGAGTAATAAATTAATTTATATATTTTATGAAAATTTATCTTAGTAAAATTAACGAATCTTGGATAGTAGACAGGATTAGAAAAGAGTGGTTGGAAAATTACCCTAGTATTTCAACAAAATCTATATATATGTCTGATGTTATATGGATTATTTCTCCATGGTTGTGGAGAAATTTACCAAAAAAACAATTAGCCAAAAAAAAAGTAATATGTTCTCACTATCATTTTGATTTTGATAACTTTGATAAAAAAGATTTTTATGAACTTGATGAATATGTTGATGAGTATCACGTAATTAGTAATAAAACTAAGAATCAACTACAGACTTTAACAAATAAAAAAATTACTTCTATACCATTTTGGATCAATCAAAAACTATTTTTTGAAATAAGTGAAAAGAAACAATTAAGGAAAGAATTTGGTTTTAGTGAAAAGGAATATTTAGTTGGTAGCTTTCAAAGAGATACAGAAGGTAGTGATAATATTTCTCCGAAATTAATAAAAGGTCCAGATATATTTATTGAAAAAGTTAAAGAGTTAAAACTTAGAAATGATAATTTAAGAGTTATCTTAACTGGAAAGAGAAGAAATTACGTTATAAAAGAACTAAACAGATTAGATATTCCTCATACGTACTTTGAAATGGTTGATACCTTAACTCTAAATAAACTTTATAACGTTCTTAATCTTTACTTGGTAACTTCAAGGATTGAAGGAGGTCCTCAAGCAATATTAGAGTGTGCTATTACCAAAACGCCTATATTGTCTACGAACGTAGGTGTGGCAGGGGAAATACTTCATATGGATTCGCTATATGAACCAGAAAATTTTTACATAGCAAAGACAAATGTAGATTATGCTTACAATAATGCTTTGAGATATAAACTTCCTGAGGGTATGAACTTATTTAAAGATATGATTCTTAAATTTTATGAAAATTAGTATAGGCTCAAAAATTGTACAAGGTCCATGGGGTGGGGGAAACTTATTTGCTATAAATTTATCAAATTATTTAAAAGATACCGGACATGAAGTATTTTATGATTTATCAGATCCAGACCTTGATTTGATTCTATTAACTGATCCGAGGAGTAGATCGGAGTCTTCATCGACATTTAATCATATTGAAATTGAGAAATATAAAAAGCTAGTGAATCCAAATGTTGCTGTAGTTCAAAGAATTAACGAATGTGATGAGCGAAAAAATACAGACAATATAAATAATTTTTATTTAAATGCAAGCAATGTTGCAGATCATGTTGTATTTGTCAGTTCGTGGTTACGAAACATATATGTGGATATTGGAATGAAGAAAGAAAAAACTTCAGTAATTCTTGCTGGAGCTAATAAAAAAATTTTTAATAAAAAGAATATTGATATCTGGGATGGCAGTTTACCTATAAAAATTGTCACACACCATTGGAGTTCACATAAGAATAAAGGTTTTGAAGTTTATAAATACATTGATGAAATGACGAAAGATGAAAAATGGAAAAATAAAATATCTTTTACATATATTGGAAACTTAAATAATGACTATGAATTTTACAATACAAATATTGTTAAACCACTTGCTGGAAAATCATTATCTGATGAATTAAAAAAACATCATATTTACGTGACAGCTTCAATAAATGAACCTTCAGGAAATCATCATATTGAAGCAGCTCAATGTGGATTACCAATTCTTTACACAGAAAGTGGAGGTATACCAGAATACTGTAATGGTTTTGGGCTTTCCTTTAATGAGGACTTTGAGGAAAAACTAACTGACATGATTTCAAATTATAATTTATATGTAGATAAATTGGATAACTATCCATTTAATTCCGACAAAATGTGTGAAGAATTTTTTGGACTATTTCAAAAATTAATTTATGAAAAACAAAAAACAAAAGTCTTGTTTAACAAGGGAATAAAAGGGAAAATTCTCTTAATGAGAAATAAGACAATTAATAAAGTTCGTACTAACTTTTTTACAAATGTACAAAATTTCCTAAGCTCTATATTCAGAAGGTAAAAATGAAAAATTTAAATTTTGCTATTTCGTCCATTGAATCATCAAGAGAGTATATAAAATCTTTGAATAGAGATGACTATAAAATCTTCATGCCAGCAACCTCTGGTTTAACCAAAAATGGAGAAATGCTGCGTCTTGGATTTAGTACATACGGCTTAAAATTATATTTTATGTTAGGAGAGTGGGGTAAATTATCAGAATTGAACAAAAAAGAATGGATTGATTATCTTAATTCTTTTAAAAGAAATTATGTAAATTTTCCTAATAATTCTTTCATTGATGACACACTTTATGATTATTACACAAAATTTTCAATTGCTATTACTTCAAAAGATTTAATTAGGTCAACACTCAATAAATTTACTAATCGTAATTATGATACAAAAAAAATTAAATTCAAAAAGGCTGTGAATGCTGACACAAAACAAACTATTGCAACATTATTTGAAGTTGGCTACACAAATTCAGATCCATTTCTGCCTGAATTTAACTCTAATATAGAAATTGAAAAATATTTAACATCTTTAAATTGGAAAACACCATGGACATCTGGTGCCCAGTTTGCATCCTATTGTGTATATTCAAAAACTAATTCAAATATTTACCATGAAACACTAAACAATTTTATAAATAAAATTGTTAGTAAGGAAACTGGTTCTTATTATTCAAATACTCCTACCCATTCAAGAGAAATTATCAATGGTGCGATGAAAGTTTTAACTGGCCTAGACTGGCTTGATTCTAAAATTCATTATCCTGAAAAACTTATAGATTATTGTATTTCAAACAAGCCTGTTATGGAAGGGTGTGACATTGTCGATTACATTTATGTTTTATATAGATGTACTAAAGAAACTGACTATAAAAAGCAAGAGATTTTGAAGATTTTTGATGAATCAATTAAGGATATTAGTGTTTTATTTCATGAGAAAGATGGGGGTTTTTCTTATTTTGAAAATAAATCACAAACTCATTATTATGGCTTAAATATAACTCAAGGTAATAAGACAGCTGATATACATGGAACTTTACTATGTGTTTGGGCATTGATGATGATACTCGAAGCAAATAACAAACTAGATAAAAAATTTAATTTAATTAAACCATGAGTAGTTTTACAAAGTTAGAAAATAATTTTATAAATATAATTCATTCCTTTTTTTTAATTTATATGTTTTTTGCATTTGCTTTTTCAAGATCTTTTATTGGCCTTTATATATTTGACTATAGAATTGGTGAAATTGGAATTGGATTAACTTTTGGATTGTTAATTTTTCTGGTTTTTAAAAATTTTGAAAATCTTAAAACAAAAATTCACAATTACGATTTTAGAAAAATTAATAGTTTTTTAATTTTTAGTTTTTTATTAATAGCATTTGGAACAGAAACAAACTTATTTGCACCATACACTTATAAAGCAAGTTCATATATATGGACATTTTCAATATTTTTTATGGGTGTGCATGGATACAAATTTAAAATAAGTAGCCAACTAATTTTCTTATTTGAAATAATTCTTTTAAGTATATTTTTTATATCAATTTATGATTTTCCAACTTATGTAATTGACTTTTTTAATACATACTCGGATAAGTACGAACCTCATAAAGGTTCAGATCTTGGTTTATTTTTCATAATTGTGACCTTATTGATAAACAAGTTCTATAAATATTCAAGATTATCATTTGTTATCTTTATCATTAATCTTGGATTCTTTTTACCACTTATTCTTTATAGAAGTAGAGCAGCATTTATTGGATTGATGATCTTTGTTGTGTATCAATTTATTGTTTTTAACAAAAATAATCAAGTTGTTAAGGTTCAAAATATACCATTTATTATTGTTTTTATGCTTATTGCAAGTTATTCAACAATAGTTTCACAAGTTAAAGATTTTCCTGAAGAGATTTCTGGTGAAGTAATTGCAAATTCTTACTCAACACTAGGTGAATACAGGTTTCAACACTATCAAGGAGATTATCCACTTCTTTATTTTGAAAACGGAAGAATTTACTCAGGTGATGGGAATCTTAATTGGAGATTAGATATGTGGCAAGAACAGATTAATTATATGGTTGACAATGACACAACCATATACGGTTCTGGATACAATGAAAGGCTATATGTTTTCCTTTATGACAATACCGGATATGGAAATGACCGAGGCGGTTTAGATAATATAAATGAAAATATTCACAATTATTTTGTTCAAATATTTAGTAGAGGTGGATTTATCCATCTTTCTTTTTTTCTGTTCATATATGTAAAAATTTGTAAATTATATTTAAAAGCTAATTCAAACAAAGAAATATTGTTTTTCATAATTCCATTAATTTGGATTTCTTTGTTTGATAGCTCTATGGAAAATGCACACTTTCCAATAATTTTTTATTATTTTTTAGGAAGGTTCTATTTTTCAAAAAATTTTTAACAATTTATTGAAATAAGTATAGAATCATCAGAGATGAAAAAAGCTTTTATTACAGGAGTAACAGGTCAAGACGGCTACTATTTAAGTAAATTGCTTTTAGAAAAAGGCTATCAAGTACATGGAACTATAAGGAGATCTTCTAGTTTTAATACATCAAGAATAGATTCGCTTATATCTGATTATAAAAACTCTAATACATTTCAACTTTATTATTCTGATTTGTTAGATTCATCATCTATCAATTCATTAATTCAAAAAATTAAACCTGATGAAGTTTATAACTTGGCCGCTCAATCTCATGTAGCTGTATCTTTTAAAAATCCACTCTTTTCAACCTCTACAAGCAATTCTGGATCAGTAACCTTATTAGATGCGGTAAAAAATTTAGATCATTCAACAAAATACTATCAAGCATCATCCTCTGAAATGTTTGGAGGAGTCGACACTGTACCCCTAAATGAAAAGTCTTTATTTTTACCAAAAAGTCCTTACGCTGCTGGAAAATTATTTGCACATAACGTAACAAGAATCTACAGAGAATCTTATGATATGTTTTGTTCAAATGGAATCTTATTTAATCATGAATCACCTTATAGAGGAGAAACTTTTGTAACTAGAAAAATTTCTAGAGCAGTTGGAAGAATTTATCACAAACTACAAACAAAAGTTACACTTGGCAATTTAGACGCAGTAAGAGACTGGGGATTTGCTGGAGATTACGTAAAAGCAATGTGGATGATTTTACAACATGATTCACCAGATGATTGGGTTGTAGCTACTGGAAAAGCATATAGTGTGAAAGAATTTGCTGAGGAAGCATTTAAAGTAGTTGACTTAAAATGGGATGACCATGTTACAACTGATAAAAAATACGAAAGACCGAACGAGGTTAATCATTTACTTGGAGACCCATCAAAAGCAAATAGCGAACTTAATTGGAAACCTGAAACAAGTTTCCCAGAACTAGTGAAAATGATGGTTGAGAGCGACTTGATTCTTGCGGAAAGAGAAAAAGTGCTTATTGATAATGGGCTTTTAAAGCCAACATGGGAAAATTCAACAACTTAGACTTCGTTGTTAATAAACCAATTATATGCAATTTTTAAACCCTCATCTAATGTTGTATTCGATTTCCATCCATAGTTATTAATTAAAGAACTATCTAATAATTTTTTTGGATTACCATCAGGCTTCGAAGAATCGAAAACCAATCTACCTTTATATCCAATGATATTTTGAATTTTTTCTGCCAATTTTAGAATTGTTATTTCCTCACCGCTTCCTATATTGATCAAACTCTCGAGAATGTTATTTTCAATAATAAATTTAATACTCGAAGCTAAATCATCAACATATAGAAATTCTCTTAAAGGCTGACCGGTTCCCCATATTGAAAAACTCTCCTTATTCTGTTCGTGTGCATTGTACATACGCCTTATTAGGCCTGGTATAACATGACTTGATTCTGTTGAAAAATTATCGTTAGGACCATAAAGATTCGTAGGCATGAGATTTATTACTTTATGGCCATATTGAATTTTTAATGACTCTCCCAACTCTATTGCAGTTAGCTTGGCCATTGCATAAGGAGAATTGGTAGGCTCAAGAACACCTGTCATAAAACTATTTTCAGTAATAGGATTTTCAGCATTTAATGGGTAAATACAACTACTACCTAAATTAATTACTTTTATTTTGTTATTTGGAATACAAGATTCAAGAATGTTTATATTTATTTTCAAATTATCCATTAAAAACTCAGTTCGTTTTGTATTGTTTGCGTATATTCCACCAACTTTTGCTGCAGCGTTTATTACAATATCAGGACTGTACTCTGAAATTAATTTTGAAGTTTCATTTAAATTAAATAAATTTGTGTCCTCTCTAGTAGAAAAATAAGTCGAGTTGAACAAGTTACTGTTTTCAAATAATCTTTTTAAGGAGTTGCCAACCAATCCGTTACTACCAAAAACTAATAATTTCATATACCTTTATCAACCTTTATCAATTTAGATTAAACGCTTATCTTTTTTACTTGCAAAATAGAAGATAAATAAATAATTAACAAATGAAGAAAAGTAAAGCAAGGAATCGCTTTTAAGAATGTTTAAAAAGACAAAAATTGCTAAATAAATAAAAATATTTTCATCTTTTTTTGTATTTTTGAAAATTTTAATAAATAAGACCCCTATAAGGATCGTTACGTTAAGAATACCAATAAATAATAAAAAACTTAGCAAGCTTGAGTGGGGCAAAAGAAAACTATATGTAGGATTTATATTTATTTCTCCGTAGAGTTGTCCTAAATTATACAATCCTGAACCGAAAATAAATTCTTGTAATTCTGGATCAAATCTTGCAACAAATATACCCCACAGCTCCGATCTATTTACAAAGAATCCAGCCATACTAATTAAACCGAAAATAAAATAAATAAAATTATTACCCTCCTTGGATTTAATTAGATAATCTAATGCTATTGATGTGTCATTATCTAATGAATAATATTTACCATCATTTAATACACTATCTTGCAAATAATCAATTGGGTAAATAAAGTTGTTGATTCCAATTAGTAAAATAACAACAGTAAATAAAAGAAGAACAATCAAGTATTTTAGAAATTTTGAATATTTTATATTAAGATTTTCTCTGATAATAAATATAAATAAGCAAAATAACAATGCTAATATTGCTGCTCTATTGTTAGAAGATAACAATCCAATGAATAAAGTTAAAATTAGAAAGCCATCTACTGTCTTAAATTCAATTTTGTTTTTAAGTATTAAGATTGCATATATTAATAATGTAATAGCAAAAAATTCACCTACTGTTTCTGCACTCGGAAAGTGGCCTCTCCATGCGAGCCTTTCACCCCACTCATTCAATCCAAAAATATTCGATCTGTTGATGCCATATTTATTTAATCCAAAAAAGTAATAATTAAAAAAATTAAATAATGGCATTGTGGAACCTATGTATCCAAAAATTAAAATCAAAAACCCTGTGAACATAGAGTTATATAAATAGTTTTTTATTTTAAAGTTTTTGGAAGAGTTAAAAATAAAAAAAAGCCCATTAATGATCAAAGTTATAATGATCCCATAAACTAAAACTGATAATTCATTAAATATGGAACTTGTAAAACCTCTTAATTTATCTGGATTTACAAAAAAATCTTTTTTGTATGCATTGTTTGTCCAAATAAACAAAAGAACTAGTAAGTAATATTTATTTATCCACAACTTTTTTTCTTTAAAGATACGGATTAAGCCTAAAGTAATTAAACCGATACTAAAAAAGTTAAAATTCATCCCACTATATGCTCCAATTAATAGGTACAAATATGGGATATATTTAATTAATTTACTATCCCTTGTTGATAGAAAATAATAACTTAAAAAAGCAACAAAAATAATTAAAAGCCAAATCTGTATTAAATATCTTTGACTATAAAAATCATGAAAATAGAGACTTTTTACATAAAATCTTTCTTCAATATAAATTATTGCTGTAATTAAACCAGATGAGATTAATACAGAAATAAATGCAGCAATTGAAAATTCAAAAATGTCTTCTTTTTTTTTAATAAAAGACAAGACAAAGCACCATAAAATAGTTTGATATATTAAATTAAGAAAACTGTTTGTCCCAACTGATATATAAAACTGATGATTTATTTGATCAACTCCAGTCAACATTCCAAAACATCTCATTGATGAATAATTGTTAAAACGAATTTTATAATGATCTTGGTAAATTACGTTAGGATTTTCCATCAAGAAACTAACAATTGAAATTTCACAGGTATTTATTTCATAAAATCTTAAATCTGAAGTAATTTTTTCCGGACTCATATCAGTATTAATACCTAATAAAAACCAAGGTGCCAGAATTAATACAAAACAAAACAAAAATTTAATTTGATGAGTTTTGATTTTTAGAAAATTCAATTTTACTTTAAGATTCTTTGTCTAAATGATTTAAAAATAAAAAATGAAAATAAAGAAAAAAATAAGAGACCATTAATCCAACTCAAGTAAATTATTTCATCTTTACCAGGATAATAGTCCCAGGTACCGTTCACATAATGCTCACACTCTATGAAGGAATTCACCAATACAGTATTACCATCTTCATCAAATAATCTTACTTGTTCATATTTTGGATCATTTAAAAAAACATAATTTGGATCACTCCCTATCTCAGGTGTAATATGATTTTCTGGATAATCTCCGCAGAGGAAAATAACATCTTTATTTTTCATTGCATAAACATATTAACATTTATATACATTTGAAATTATATTGTTTATCAAATGATTTAATAACTTATACAATATCAATTTCTGTATCTTAGAATTAATAATGTGTGTGGATATATTGGTAAAATTTCATCGGCTTCTATTAACCCGCTTTCAATTGAAGAAAATAATAAAAGAATTATATGTAGAGGTCCAGATGAAACAAAAAAATTTTATGGTAAATTTCAAGATCTATTTACAAATGATGATCTCTTAAACTTTAACTTTACATTCAACCGATTAGCAATTTTAGATTTAAGTACAAGCGCCTCACAACCTATGATAAATAAAGACCAAAACACAATATTGATGTTTAATGGAGAGATCTACAACCATTCTGTTCTAAGAAAAGATCTCGAAAAAGATGGTATAAAATTTATTAGTGATCACTCAGATTCGGAAGTTGTTTTAAATGGTTTAACATATTACGGAAATTCTTTTGTTGATAAACTGATAGGACAATTTTCTATTGCTTTTTACAGAAGTAACTCAAGAAATTTAACTTTAATTCGTGACAGAGTAGGACAAAAGCCCCTATTCTTTGCAAATACACAAAGTGATATTGTATTTGGTTCAAACCTCACTTCAGTTTCAAATGAGTTTAATTCAAAAAAAATAAACAAAAACTCGTATATCGAATTTATTAATTATGGAGTTGTTCCATCACCCAACACTATATATGAGAATGTTTATAAATTAAAGCCTGGTCAAATATTATCTTTTGATATAAATGAAAATTCAATTAATTCAAAATCTAAAATATATTGGGATCCAAAAGAAAAAACAAATGAGCTAGATTTTGATGAGAATACTTTTAATAATTTGGTTTCTGACGCAATTGCAATACGAGAAGAAGCTGATGTTCCAGTAGCTAACTTTTTATCAGGGGGGATAGACTCAACATTTATTATCAAAAATATGAATGATAGAAATAAACAAATAAACTCGTTTTCTGTAGTACTAAAGGATAAAAAGTACGATGAAAGAAAGTGGTCTAATATGGTTGTAAATAAATATGGAACTAATCATACTGAATATGAATTAAGCTCAACAGATTTAGATGAATTTGTATTTGACTCTGTTAAATTATTTGACGAACCTTATGCTGATCCATCAACAGTACCATCGTACATAATTACTAAATTAATGTCACAAGCATATAAAACCTCAATTTCAGGAGATGGTGGCGATGAATTAATCGGTGGATATGTAAGGACTCAGTCATTATTAAAAAAAAGAAATATTTTCAGAAATCAATTTAAATATATTAACTTTATATATCCAAAACATCTTGGATCAGGAAATAAATTTGTTAGGAACTCTTCAAGTCTCATGGAAGCAGCATCTTCTTTTTTCTCAGATAAAAATCTACTGTTACATTTTGGAATAGAAGATACTTTCACTTTTGAAAACAACTACTTTAACAACACAGGTACAACATACAAGACTCTTCTTGGAATTGAATATTCTTTTTTTCTTTCTGAAATGATGATGCTTAAAGTAGATAGAACATCAATGGCCAACTCATTAGAGGTAAGATCTCCATTTGTAGATCATAGGTTAATTGAATATGTTTTTTCTACAAAACCCAATTACCTTGAAAAAGATAACCAAAAAAAACTATTTAAAGACTATTTATCTGAAGACTTTAATGAGGAGTTTTTAAATAGGCCGAAACAAGGATTTGTATTTAATTTAGAAAAATGGGTTTATCAAAACAAAGCTATGGTTTATGAAGTTATAACAAGCAATGACATATTTAAAATATTTGATGAAAAAAAATTAGACAAACTGTTTAAGAATATATCTAGGATTAATGGGCTTAGAATTTGGAGGCTATTTGTTTTAAGCAATCACATTAAATCAAGTAATTAAATTCATAAGGTCTTTGTATTCTAAATTCACTAATTTAAAAATAGAGTTTTCAATTGCTATTTTTTTTGCGTTATTAGAAATAAGGTTCAAATCATTTCTTGAAATTTCTTTCTCAAAGTAATCTTTAAAATTTTCCATATTTAAGGGAAATATAAAGCCATTTTTCTTATCATTTATTAATTCAACATGATTTGGTATGTCTGAAGCAAAAACGATACAACCTGCAGCCATCGCTTCAAGTGTGCTTTTAGGATTTCCTTCAAAAAATGAAGATGAAATATAAAATTTGTATTTGTTAAGTAATTCTAAAATCTCTTCATTATTTAGTTTTCCTAAAAAATTTACTTTCGTATTATTTTTTATTGCTTTATCTTTTAAATTTTGTTCTAAACTCCCTGTTCCAATTAAGTCAATTTCAAAATCAGAACCTGCAAATGCTGAAATGATAAACTCAAAATTTTTTTGTTTTTCCAACCTTCCAACACATATAATCTTTTTTTTGTCCCTGGTAGACAATTCATTTGAATTACTTTCCTTAACCCAATTTGGTCTTATTTTTATATTTTTTTCTTTGATTTTAAAGTTTTCAGATAAAAAAGTTATGTCACTTTTGCTACTTACCGTGTAGAGATCTGAAAACTTTAAAGATATAAAAGTTAACGTTTTGTACAAGAATATAATCAGTGGCTTTTTACTTTCTTTAATACTAAATTCATACATGTCATAACCTGTTCTTACTAACAATGGTTTTTTAAGTAAAAATTTAAATATTATTGAAATCCATGCCCCACTTAATTGATTCTGCTTTATTACATCTATACTTTGTAGTTGATTTTTGAAATAGAAAGGTATAAGAAAAGACTTTAAATAATTTAATAATTTTGAATTATTACGTTTTATTTTTTTATATACAGGTATAACCTTAATATTTAAGTCATCTAAGTCTTTTAATTTTGGATCCATTTCAGAAAATGTAAGAAAAGTAAATGTCAAACCTTTTTCTGATAGCAATTTATAAATTTCTATTTCTTTATTAAACGTACCTGAATCAACCCATGTATTTAGTGAGTAATTGTATGTAAATACAACGAGTACATTCATAATTATATTTTAATAAAGATACTCGACTTTATACCCGTTAATAATTTCATTAGTTAACTAAGTTAAACTAGCCAACTATCATTATTTTATGGCGAGTATTATTGATCTACCTGATTTCATGTTTAATTACAGTAATAAAAAATATAATAAAGTTTCAAAAATTTTCTACACATTTTTTGGTTTGATAATTGGTTTAATCCATAGAAGAGCATTCGGGAAAATATTCTGCAATTCAATGAACTTATTCTTTAACAAGGATGGAAAAATTTTTTATGAAGAAGATATGTATTATAAAAAAATTTGGACTGGGCATAAATTCTTTTATCCAAATAAAAGGATTGACAGATTAATAATTAACCATAAAAAACATTTTGATTTACTTTTCAACACCTATTGTCTAGATGAATTAAGTTTTAAAAAAAATGAAATCGTAATTGATTGTGGTGCTAACGTAGGAGAGCTTTTTATATCTTTAATTCAAAATAATGCTGAATGTAATTATATTGCATTTGAACCAGACCCAATTACATTTAAATCCCTCGAGCGAAATCTTATTAACTATGGAATTAAAATACACGACTGCGCACTTTCAGATGAGAATAAAAATAAAGATTTATATTTAGATACCGATGGAGCCGATACCTCGTTAATTTACTTTGGATCAGATCGAAAGGTAAATGTTAACGTTAAAACTTTGGATAGTTTTAATATCAAAGGGGTAAAATTATTAAAAATTGAAGCTGAAGGTGCTGAGTTAGAAGTATTAGAAGGAGCAAAAGAAACATTAAAATATACAGAATATGTAACTGTAGATTATGGTCCCGAACGAGGTATTAGTAAATTGTCGACAAGTGCAGAAATTGTGAATTTTCTTTATGAGAATAACTTTAAATTAATTAAAGTTTCAAAATTTAGGCAAGTAGGCCTATTCAAAAAATCTTCTATCAAGTCTTAAATTACTTAAATGGCCATCGACATATAGATTCTTCTTACCTTTTAAATAATCATAAATTGATCGCCTAGTCTGATTTTTAAGTCCAAAGGCATCATACCCGAATTGATCTTCATTAATATTTGAAATTTTTTCAATAATGTATTTTGGATGATTGTGTCTTTTTATCAAATTAGTATGTTTCTTGTATTTTATCCCAATATCATGAAACCAAGCCTCAAATGCTTCTTTTTCACTATTCCCGCCACGATTTCCATAATTTTCAAAAAACCTATTCCAAGCTCTGGCAAATCTTGCTCTATCGTATGAAATAATCTCTTTTGTTCTAAACATTGAATCATATTGATAAATTGGAATATTTACATTTGGCATTTTATCAATTGATAATAATTTTCCATTAAGTGTTGCCAAACAAAGGTCACCTCCACCATTTAATTTAATATTTGGAAATCTTTTTTTATTTAATGCCAAACATAGCCTTGTTTTTAATTGAAACCTATCGGCTGTAAAGAACTGATATTGAGGAAATACTATTCCTGGAAAATCATTATATTTTTCTAATACTTTAGGAAGCTTATCAATATATTTCTCGTGAAAAAAATAATCTATATCCATACGAATAGCCCAATCACCAGTTGAATCGTCGAAGCCCTCCTGAAATGTTTTGCCAATTTGATCCCATTTAAATTCTTCAGGCCAATTTTCACCCTTTACAATTACCTCATCAGAAAACTCTTCATAACACCTAATAGCTTCCTTCCATGGATCTTTTCTTTTTTCTGGATTTGTATAAGTTGTAAAAATAGAAATATTCATAGTTTAATTACTCAAAATTTCCTCAACTTTTTGACTGAACTTTTTTAAATCATAATGACTAGAAATGGTCTTTTTACCATACAAGATTATTTCTTTCATTTGATTTTCATTAAGATTCAATATGCTTTGGATATCATTCACCCATGTTTGTAATTGATTATCTTTTGCAAAGAATATATTTTCATAATGCTTAAAATTTTTTTTATCCCAAAATCCTTCGGTCTCAGTAATCAAAACTGGAGTTCCACAGGCAATGGACTGTAAAGCAACACTTTGTCCTGAAGGTTGTAAAGAATTTTTTAAAGGGATAATTGTTAACCTGGCTTCTTGGTATAAATTTCTCAATTCAGTATCTTCAATTGCTGGGCTTCCCCAACTTCCACTAATTAACTTTGCATTGCCTTTTAATTTTTCTTTATTGATTCCTTCACTTAAAAAGATAAATCTTTCATTCTTTAATTCATTTGAAATATTTTCAGCAAGCTCGAAATCTCTATTTCCGTCATTGCCTACAAAAAGTATGTAGTCCTTTTTTTTATTAACATCTGAATTCCATATATCTAGATCTACAGCAAATGGAAGATAATTATATTTATTTATAAATTTAGGAAATTTATCTTTAGCATAATCAAGCTCTCCTTTGCTTAAAAATACAAAATTATCAATGTTTTTTAAAAATAACAAAATATAAAATCTTTGAAATATTTCGAAAATCTTATATTTTGGCTTACGGGAAAATAAACCCATAATAAAACTTAGTGATTTAAAATTATTGCCCTTATATTTGCTTATTATCAACATTGGGACAACTGAGCAGCCCATCCTATTATTCGAAAAGATAATATAATCAGAATCGTGAATTTTATTGAGATTTTTTTTATTTGTTATAAAAGACCAATACAAAGGCAGTTTTAAAATATTTCTTAATCTTTTTTCAAAAATCAAGAAAAAATATTTACCAAAATTAGTTTTATGATTTGTGAATTCCAAAGCTTCAATTTTGTAATTTTTTTCTTCAAAATAGTGATACCCATAGAACATTTCTTTTGCGTATAATTTTTCATTATTTAACCTATTAATACGCCCACTTTGAAAAAAAAATATAATATTATTTTTCATAATTTCTTCCATGTCCATGGAGTCCATCAAAATAGAATAAAGGTTCATTAATATAAATGCTGTCTGTTAATTGTTGTAAACCTTTCCAGCAATCATAATCTGCCCATAAAGGTAAATTTCTAAATCCTCCTAGTTTATTAAACAGATTTCTTTCTACAACAACACTTGAAGTTATAAAACAATTCCATACATTTGTAAATTCACTATTCCAAACAATTGGCAATGTATTTTTCTTAATAAAATTTGTATTTCTATATAAATATTTATAGTCATCTATATATTTTTCACGGTTATACAGGGGATACTTTTTTTCAGGATTATATCTACCTTCTCCATAATATCCTTCTGTGGAAGACAATAAATAATCTTTTTTTAACATTTCACCTAATTGTTTGTTCAATTTGTTTTCCAACCAAATATCATCATCATCTAAGAAGGCCAAGTAATCTCCACTAGCTTCCTTCGTTCCAAAGTTTCTAATTGAACCAGGCCCAAAACCATGAATCTCTTTTTGATTTTGTTCTAAATTAATTACTATCACGTCATCTGAAAAGTTATATTCGTAATATTCTTTTTGAGTCGACCCATCATTAATAACAATGATTTCAAAGCTTGGGTAATTTTGTAATCGTACACTTTCAATAGCATCTAAAAGAAAATTAAATCTATTGTATGAGGGAATAATTACTGAAACTTTAGGATAATTTAACATTTTTATATTCCTAAGTATATTTAGAAAACATAAATAAATTTAAAGTAATTCTTGATATTATTTATAAAGCAGGATGAAAATATATTTTTTGACATATGGAGATCGTAAATTTTATATTTCAAAAAAGCATCTTGTATCACTTGCAAAAAAAAGTGAATTTTTTGATCATTTTTTATCATTAGGCCCGAAAGATTTAGATAAAGAATTCAAAGAAAAAAATAAGAAAATTTTACAAAATCCTAGAGGTGGCGGTTTTTGGATATGGAAATATCATATAATCTCAAAGCTTTTAGAAGAAATAAATGAAAATGACATAATTGTTTATTGTGATGCTGGTGCAAGTATCAATACATCATTAACGGCAACAAAAAGATTTTATGAATATATTGATATGCTGAAAGATTCTCAATTTTCTAATTTAAGAATGGAGTGTGAAGAGGGCTATATTGAAAATCAATATACCTATAAAGAAACATTTGAATACTTTAACTTAAAACCAGATTCAGATTTTGGAAATTCTTTACAGCTCCAAGCAGGACATATGCTTTTCAAAAAAAATTCAGATTCTATTAATTATTTTCATAAATATGATGAATTTTTAAGAGAAAAGAGTGAATTGATTACCGACTCAATCAACAAGGCAACGCAGATTAATAATTTTGTTGAAAACAGACATGACCAAAGTATTTTTAGCCTCTTAAGTAAAGTATTAGGGGCAGTCATTATTCCAAATGAAACAGAGTTTAGATTAAGACCAGAACTTCAACACAATTATCCCTTTCTTAGCGTAAGAGCTTATGGTCATGGCCCTAAAGATTATATTAGGTATCTGTACAATCCCCAAAAATTTACAAATGAAACAATTTTTTTTAGTTAGACCAGTTATTTTTATTTGAAAAGTATTCAAAAATATTCTGTACAAATTGTTCATAAGTTAAATTATTTTTGATAAAACTTATTGGAGAATAAGTGTCCAGCTGATGAATAAAGTTATCAAACTTTTTTTCAAACTCGTTTATGGAACCAATTTTAATTCCACACATATTATCCCAGAATGGAACAGAAGTTCCGCGCAACTTATAACCTTCGTAATTATTGATCTTATAATCCCAAACAATTAAAGGAAGATTTGTGCTCATCATTTTTTGAATTGCAAAACCTTGACTTTCTGTTTTATTAATAATGATTCCAAATTTTGATTTTTGGGATAGATATTCTAGTTCACTATTTTTGTAGGAACCATAATTTAGAATATTGTATGATAATTTTTTTGATTTTAAAAAATTAGTTATAAAATCTAGATCTTTGTAATCTCTTTTTTTAAAATAAATTAAACAATCAAATTCTTTGCTATATTTTTTATCAATTATCAAATCTTTTGACGATTTGATTCCAGATGGACAAACAAAAATATTTCTACTTATATCGTTGCCATGAATTAATTTCTGATACTCTAAAGCTGAATCAGAAGCGACCATTTTTCTAATAAAGTTATATTTCTTCATGTAGCTTGTTAATTTTTTGTCCATATCGATTGAATATAGTGGCCCGACTAAAATTTTTCTATTTGGGATTTTGGCATTAATTATTTTTTTCAATATTTTTTCTCCGTAATCATCAAATTGCAAGATGTAGAAATTACTACTTTTCATGGAATTGAATGTGATATTTTTATTTTCTCGAAATGCTCTAATTAGATGATTTACTCTCATTTGAGGGCCGCTAAAGATAGTATTTTCAAAATAGGGTAAATTAAACCTATATAATGCAAGAATATAAAAATTAAACAATTTGGAATACTTGAATTGCTTAGTGATAAATAATTTTTTTTGATTACTAATAAAGTAAACCGGATTATAAAAAACATTTAACATATAATTACAATACTAAAGTTAAATATATGAGTCTTTATATTAATTCAATAAATGAAGATGAAATATTAACTAGTTATAATTTTGCTAGAAATTCTGATATTGTTTTTTCTGAAGTTGTGACAAAAGATCAGTATAAAGTATTACAAAGTAATACCACTGAAGTGATAGAAGAGACTGAAAATTTAGTATTTTATTTTCATAAAAAAATAAAGGTTAATGAGAACGACATTATTTTTACAAACTCATATTTAGTCGAAGCACTATTCGACAAACTTAAAGACTTATCTTTTTATAATTTAAAGGTTATCTCATCCCAAACAGATCACTCTATAAACAAAAAAATGTTTAACAAAAAACCAAAATCAGTTTCTTACTGGTATTCAACCAATGTAAATTATAGGAATCATAGACTTAAACCAATACCATTAGGATTAGCAAATTATTATTCGCCAAAAAATTTATTTAAAAAAGATTTTCAAAATTTAGAATTAGAAGAAAAAAATAATTCCAAAATTTATGTAAATTTCGAAACTAACACAAATTATTTTCACAGAAATCGATTAAAAAAATCAATCTCAAAAAGTCAAGATGCTTTTATTGAAAATGAAACTTTAACATTAACTGATTATTTAATTAAGTTAAACAATTATAAATTTGTATTATGTCCATGGGGAAACGGCTTAGATACTCATAGAATATGGGAAACACTTTACGCTGGTTCATATCCCATAATTCCATATCATTTTTCATTTGAAAAAATTTTTAAAGATGATAATTTACTTTTCAATCAAATAAATACATTGGATATTAAAAAATTAAATAGAGATTTTGATAACCAAATTAAATCCAAAACTGAAATTTTGAATATTAATTACTGGATTGAAAAGATAAGAAATAGTAACGAAAAATTAAATAATGATGATGTGAAAGAGATAAATTTTTCATATAACAATATTATTAAATTTTATAATAAAAAAAAGAAAACTGAATTTCAATTGAAAAAAATTTATACATTTTTGAGAAAAATACATAATAAATTATTTAATAAATAATTTAAAATTAACCAAACTTATACTTGTTACATGAAACTTTTCAAAGAAATTGTTAAGGATGTTCTTTACGCTTCACGTATTACGAGTGTTGGAAATAAAAAACTTATACTTACCACGGTAGTAATTCTTTCCCAATTGACTGCTTTCTCTGATGTTGCATTAATTGTAATTTTTGCAGCAATAATTTCTGGAGAGTACGAAGGTAATGGATTATTTGCACCGGTAATTGAAATTTTCTTGGATAACTTATTCCTTTTGCCTTTCTTAGTAGTTGCTAGATTTTTATTCACATATATACAAACAATGACCATGAAAAAACTTGAAATGAGGGTTACTAGAAATATAAAAGTTCATTTGTTACGGGAAGTTTTTGAAAAAAGAAATTACTCCGTTGCTGATGCATATTTTTATATAAACCAACTAGCTGGCCACGTATCTTTCTTCTATACAAATCTGGTAGGTTTTGCAAATAGCATTTTACAAACTATTGCTTATGTAGCTTACTTAACTTTTGCCGATTTCAATGCATTCATCGCTTTTGGTGCAGGAATTATTGTCTTATCTTATCCTGTTAAATTATTAATTGGGAGAGCAAGAAAATATATGCATGAAATTTATCTTTACTCCAAATACTCCGCTGAAGAGATACAAAGAATTGTAGAAAATATGTTCCTTATAAAATTACTTAAAAAAGAAGAAAAAGAAATAGAAAATTTTAGAAATACTCTAGAAGAACTCAATGACAGTGATTATCGAAATATAAAATGGACATCTTTAAATGGCTATCTACCAAGTTTTGCAACAATGTTCATATTGTCGATAATTGTGAGTATTAGCAATCTTGCTGAATCTCTAACCTTAGATTTTATAGGTGTCACTTTAAAATTATTTCAGGTATTAGGCACTGTAACAAATTCAGTAAATAAAATTGTTAATTCTCATGTTCATTTGTCAAAACTGACTGAGCTTCTGAAGAACAGGAATGAAATTAATAAAGAAAATTTCATAATGAATATCTCAGAAGCGGAATTTGCAATTGAATGCCAAGATATAAGTTTTAAATATTTTAACAGTGAAGTTTATATTTTTGATAATTTAACTTTAAACATAGCTAAGAACAAACACACTATTCTTACTGGGGCAAATGGTTCAGGCAAAAGCACTTTATTGGGTCTTTTATCTGGTGTTTATTATTCAGAGTCTGGAAAAGTTATTGTAAATTCGGAAAAATTTGGATACATTGGCGCAACACCTTTAATATTTAGTGCTTCATTAAGAGAAAATCTTATGTATGGAAATGACGAACAAGTTACAGATGAAATGATGTTAAATGAATTAAGAAATTTTGATACTTTTAAAGAACAGAGTGGTTACGACTTAGACAGGGTAATCGATAATAAAAGTTTATCATCTGGGCAAATGCAAAAAATCGCATTCATAAGAGCTCTAATTTCAAATGTTGATATTTTATTACTAGACGAATCAACTGCGAATTTAGATGACAGTTCAAGAGACTTAATCTTTGATATTCTTGAAAAAAAACAAATAACAATTATTAACTCTACTCATGATGCCGATCAATTTAAAAACGTTGATCATCATATCAACATAGATATTATTGAAGAAGATAGAATTTTAGAAAATAAGTTTTAATTTAGTTGAAATCGTCAGAATTTAAAAATTCTTTAAATTCTTCCGGGTTTATATTTAAATCGTCATTGTAGAAATTATCACTACTTGATTTCCCCAAAAAATAGTAATAATCATGATCAAAATCAGATGCTAACGAAAAAAAACAATTATTTTTATTATCTCCGTGTGCGCGTAATTCTATAACTTTTGAGAATTCATTCATAAAAATCATATTTGTTAATCCAGCGCCATGCACACCTCCAATGATTTTACAGTTTTTTAATATTTCAATAGTTTCAGAAAATTTGATATTCTCAAATTCTAAAATTTTAAAATTTTGTTTTTTTAGTAACGGTTCAATTTGTTCAAAATTAATAATTTTTCTCTTTTCTGCGTTTTGCCTACTTACCCAAACCTTTTCATAAGAAATATCTTTTTTGTTTTTCTTACTGTTATTTTTCAACCTTGAAGCTATTGATTTAATTATTTCTTTTCGAAAGTTTCCAGCTGGAGAAACACGCTCAGCAAGTACGAGTTCTTTAACAAAATAGTTTTTTTCATTTGAAAGATTTATAAATTCAATTCCTAGGATATCTAAAGAATCTTCAACATATAGGTAATCACTAAATGCCGATGTCAGAATTATTTTATGACTTGAATGAAAATTTTTTGAAGACTCTAATCTTTGCATTGCATCAGTAAGCCAGTGAAAGTATTGGTTACTTCTCGAATCAATAGCCCAAATTGCTTTCTCAATAGTAATTGTTTCTTTGTTGTCATTTTTTTGAAATAAACTAATTAGGTCTGTAAGAAAATAAGATAATTTATCTTTCACAGTCAAAGGATTCATTCGCCATTGTTTTGTCATATATCTAAAGTATTTAAATTTTTTTATTTTTGAGTCTGAGATGTACACATTATTAATTATTTTTACTTTACTTTTTTCTATAGTTTTTGAATATTCATGATTAAAGAGATGATCATCTTCGGACTTTAAATTTTTTGGCTTTTTTCTAGTAATTTTTATTTTTTTTAATACCTGAGTCATTCAATTACAATCCTACTTTAATTAAAAGGAAAATAAAAAGTATTAAAAATAAGTAATTAACATGTGGTTGTTGAAAGATTATTTAGTTATTTTAGCTGGTTCTCCAAGAGGTGGAGAAGATACATGGACATCTTTATACAAGTATGTTGTTGACTTTTTAGACGCAGATCTGGCTATTTGTTGTAGCGACAAATGGAATCAAGATATTTCACTTTTTCAAAATGCTGATTACAAATGGATATTTCCAGAATTTGTTAATTACTTTGATTACTACGATTCAAATTTTGATGGATCGTGGATGAAGTATTTTGAATCTGGAAAAAATACTGGACTTTACTCATCAGGCTCTGTTCATTTTGTATTTAAAGATATAATTTTAAAAAATTATTTAAAAATTTTAAATTCTTATCAATATATTATTTACACTAGATTTGATCAAAAATATACTGATTATCATCCAAAAGGTTTACAGAATACAATTTTAATTCCAGAAGGTGAAGATTATTTTGGTATTTGTGACAGACATGCACTTTTCCCATCGGAATTTAGTGAAGAATTTCTTGATATATGTAATTATATAAATAAAGAATCCAGCCTAAATCCTAAAGATAACTTTAATAATTGCGAAACAACGTTTAAACGGCATTTAATATCAAATAACATTTTTAAAAATGTCGTTAGGTTTGATAGATCGCAGTTTACAACTAGTTTAAAAGGAGAACATACAAATTGGAGAATTGCAAAATATAAACTGTATTTGTTTAATAAATTAATGATCAAGTATCCTGATGAATTTATTTCTTCAATGAAAAATTTAATATCAAAAAAGGGGTTGTTGTATGTGTTTAATAATGAGCTTAGACTTCTCATTAATTACATTTATTTGATTTCAAGAAGCGTATTGGGAAAGTTAAAAAATAAAAATGTCTAGCAAAAAAGTAGCTCTTATAACAGGTTCAGATGGATTGGTTGGTTCCGAATCAGTTCGTTTTTTTTCAAAACTTGGTTTTGAGATAATAGGAATAGATAATAATTCAAGAAAAAAATTCTTTGGAGATGATGCATCTGTTCTTAAAAACAGATATAAACTAAAAAAACAAGTATCAAACTACACTCACTTTAATATCGATATAACAAGTAAAGATATTGAAAGTATTTTCAAAAAGTACAAAAATGATATAAAATTAATCATTCATGCGGCAGCTCAACCATCACACGATTGGGCTGCGACTAATCCTCGTATAGATTTTAATGTAAATGCAGTTGGAACATTAAACCTATTAGAAAATACAAGGAAATACTCAAAAGATGCAGTCTTTATTTTTACTTCAACTAACAAAGTTTATGGAGACAACCCGAACAAAATAAAATTTCAAGAGCTAGAGAAAAGATATACACCGATAAAAAATTCAATATATATTAATGGCTTTAACGAAGAGTTTTCTATTGATAATACTCTTCACTCTTTATTTGGAGCCTCGAAATTATCCGCTGATATCTTAACACAAGAATATGGAAAATATTTTGATATGAATACAGTAGCATTTAGAGGGGGTTGTTTATCTGGTGGTAGCCATGCTGGTACTATGATGCATGGATTTCTTTCATACTTAATGAAATGTACCATTAACGGAAAAAAATATAATATATTTGGTTATAAAGGAAAGCAAGTCAGAGACAATATTCATTCATTAGACCTAGTATCATGTTTTTACGAATTTTATAAAAAACCAAAAATGGGAGAAGTCTATAACATTGGTGGAGGTAGTTATTCCAATTGTTCTATGTTAGAAGCTATTGAAATTTGCGAAGAAATTACAGATAAGAAATTAAATTATAAATACATTGATGAACCAAGAAAGGGAGACCACAAATGGTATATAAGTGACCTTTCTAAATTTAAAAGTGATTATCCAAAATGGAAAATTGATTTTGGAATTGAAGACATCCTTGTTGATATTTATAAAAATAGATAGGTAAATCAAAATATTAAAAATAAAAACATTCATAGAATTAGTATAAAAAAATGAATAATTTCTTATATTGCATTGATAGTAATTATAATTTCCAAGCCTTCTCATCGATTATTTCTTTATTAGATAAAGTAAATGAAAGAATTTCAATCTATTTAATTCATAAAGATGAACATGATTTAGGTTTTATCCCTAATAGAATAAAAAATCACAAAAACTTACAACAAATGCAAGTTTACAAATTCGATAAAAAAATTGATAATTATCCAAACTTGTACGATGCCCATGTTTCAGAAGCAACTTATTACAGATTATTTTGTACAGACTATTTACCTCAGAACCTAGAAACTATTTTTTACATTGATGCCGATATAATCTGTGTCAGAGATCCCTTGCAATTAATAAAAGAAGATACTGACAAATTAATCACGAGAGACTTAGTAATTTCAACTAAAACTGAGCTTATTAGATCTAAAGGTCATGAAGAAGTCTTCACTAGATTGGAACTTCAAAGTGAAAAATATTTTAATGCGGGTGTAATGAATATCAATCTTTCAAAATGGAAAAATCTAAAAGTTGACTTTTATAAACTATTTAATGAATTAAATGATAAATTACACTATTGGGATCAAGATTTACTAAATTATATTTTTGATGGTGAATTTAATGAATTAAATAGTAAGTTAAACAAGGTTCTTGACTTTGCAGGATATGAGTATTTTAAAGAAAAAATTAATGTCAGTGAAGTTATTGGAGACAATATGTTTATTCACTTTGCAGGTAGTCACAAGCCTTGGTCTGTTAATGGTATAATGTGTAATCTTTCAGAAATTTATCAAACTGAATTTAGAAAGATTTCATCTAACAAGTTTCATATTACACATAAAGTTAGATCTCTATCAATATGGATTTTTTATAAAAATATTGTTAATTTTAAATTTTTCAAAATTGAAAACAGAACAGCTTTTCTTGTCGATTTTGTAAATAGTCTTTTTCAAAAAAAAGTAAGAAAAAATGAAGATTAGAAAAAATATATTATTGATTTTTCCATTGGTACCTTCATTATTGTATTTTTATTTATCGTCATTTGAAAAAAAATTATACGTTACCACAGGGATATTTATTTTTTTAATACTAATAAATAGAAACTTTATAAATCAAGAAAAAATTCAAGAAAAGATTTCAAATTCAAGATCACAAAATTATATGTACTTTATTATGTTTATTTTTTTAATATATACCCAAAATAAATATCTTAATTTAGAAACTATAACTTGGGATGTATCTTCTTATTTAGTTGCATCGAATGAAATTAACCAAGGCTTTATTCCATTAGAGACTCAATGGGAATCTAAAGGCCCATTGACAATTTATATTTATTATTTGATATCATTACTTGTAAATTCAAATTATATTTTTTTTAAGCTAATAAATGATCTAATACTGTTTTTAACAATTGTAATATTTTCAAAAAATATAAAACAATATGAATTTAAAAAAGGAAAAATCTATTTTTATGCTTCTTTTTTATTAATTTCAATTTTTTCAATCAGATGGTTTATTAGTGAATACACAGAATTCTATTGTTTGCCTTTGATCGCTTATGCTAATTACTTATACGTTGAGGATACTAAAACAAAGGAAAAATATATTGGGTTACTTTTTGGAATAAGCTTTTTGATTAATCAGGGATCAGTATTGCTTTTTTTCCCAATCTTGATTCATACAATTTTAAAGATTCAACACACATCAGGCATAATTAAAACATTCTTTAAATATTTTCTAGGGTTCATCATTCCAAACATACTGTTTCTGATTATCTACTGGGAAAAGGGTCTCTTAAGAACTTATTTGGCAAATTTCTTTGATATTCCATTGGGCTATATTGGAGAAAGAGCGTCTTCATTTTATGAACTAAGAGTATTTTTAAGAGAAATATCTGGAATAAATATCTTTTTATATTTTACATTAATATCTATTTTTATCTTTTTTATAATCAATTTTTTCTCACAAAAAGATTTTAAGATTTTCTCAATACTTGATTTGATAAATTTAAATGTTGTATTTTCTTTACTTTATTATTTTATTGCTGGCCATAATTTTTATCACCACTTTATCTATTTTCTATACTTTTCTTTATTTTTAATAATAAAAGTTAATCAAGGTTTCCAAAAAGACTTGATATATTTTCTTGTTTTTATTTCATGTATTAATTCTGTGATAATATCTTCACCAAATTCATTTAATAATTTGTCTGCTATTTCAGAAACCTATGATAATTATCCTTTAAAGAAGCTCTCAATTGAAATTGATAATGAATTTGAAAACAAAAATTATACTATTTTAGCCTTAGATTTTGTACTAGTTTTACACTATCTTGACAAAACTAATTATTCATATATTGTCCATCCCACAAATCATTATCAGGACTACATAACCGACGTGTTAGTTGATTTGGGAACAATAGAAGAAAACCATGTCTATAAGTCCATAAGTGAAAAACCCGATGTTATTATTTGCAATTCTAAGTCAATAGATGCTGGTGGAAATGTTTTTAGCACTGATCCAGAAAATTATGGTCAAGAAATTATTGAAAACAAAAGAGGCATTTGTGATTTTAATAATTTTTCTAATGATTATAAACAAATAGACTCATCTGAATATAGAACGGATCCTAATTTAAATTATTATTACGACCCCTACAAGGAAATGAATATTTTTATAAAAATTAACAATTAAATTTACTGATTTCACATAAGTTTGAGAATTATTTAATGGTGTATACATCTCCAAAAGAACCAAAATTATTAATCAAAATATCAAGTTTTTTATGATGTTGTAAACTTTTGTGAAGCTGAAAGTTTTTCCAATTTCCAAAATAAGGTCGATAAATATTTACTATTCCTGCCAATGCATCAATTCCTACTCCAATATCAAGATACACTGCCGGTTTTATTTTTTTTAATTCATGCAATAGTCCTAACTTAACATGACCAACTCCAATTAAGTAAATATCTGAGTCTGACTTTCTTAGTTGCTTAAATATTTTTTTCTTTGTTTTTTCTAAATTGTCACAAGCAAAATTTTGATCTATATATATGTAGTCATTAAATTCGTCAATTTTCAGATATTCTTTATATTCATCATGTTTCAAAAGTTGTTCAATCATTTTTAACTTCGGCTTAGCTCCAATAAGTCCAATTTTTTTTGTTATATTTTGAAAAAACCATTTATTTGCAATAAGCCCATAAATTATTTCAATCGGAAAATCTGGACCTTCTGGAATTAAAGTTTTGAATCTAGTCAGGTGATCTTTTGTTATTAAGCCCAAATAGTTATCATTTTTTTTGAATCCTTCTGAAAATGGTTCAAGGTTAATTTTTGAGTATGGCTTTTTCAATGCTCTTTTTCCTGGCTTTGCACTTCCTTTAGGAATTTTATTTAAAAAATAGTAATCACCATCTCCTAGCCTTAGATATGTTTCTGAGCTATTAAGTTTTAGACTTTTTAAAATTTGCTCTTTGAATGATTCAATCCTTATCTGAAAATCTGGATATAAATTTTTATTTTCATACTCTTTTGATGGATTTAGATACAATGTGTTTTTAATTTTATACAAATTATCCATATAATAAAATAACATAGTTTTACCAAAAAAGTATTAATCTATGAACTGGAATGTTCAAATTTAACGAAACGACTTTTTATAGAAGACATCACAAAGAGCTTTTAAAGTTTATTTTTAAAAATCAGAAGTCATTACATATTATGCCATTAGAAACAAAGATTGAAGACCTTGGTAAAGATTGTGAAAATTTATTAGTAGATCATGTCGATAAATTAATTGATTCTTTAGATCAGCTCAAATCAAAATATGACTTGATTATCATTACAGATTTTGTAGAGCAGGTTCAAGATATAAATTCTTTTTTTCATGTTATAAATGAAAAATTAAACAATGGAGGAAAGCTTCTAATTACATCGGTAAACAATTTTTGGTATCCAGTTTTAGATTTTCTTGAATTATTGAAACTAAAAAAGAAATCCCAAAAACGTGTTTATACAAGCTTGAAGAAACTTAAAAATATTTTATCAATTAGTGAATATGTATTTATTAGTTATACAACAAGACAATTTATTCCATTTAAGATTTTAGGGATTGGGAACGTTATTAATCATTTTTCTGAATTGATATTAACAAAGTTTAATTTAGGTATAAAAACCTACATTTTATTCCAAAAACATAACGAAATTAAACAAGATTTATCAAAAACAATAATTATTCCAGCAAAAAACGAAGAAAAAAATTTAAGACCACTAATTAATCGAATACCAAAATTTAATGATTTAGAAATAATATTGGCATGTGGAATTAGCCAAGATAAAACTTTTGAAGTAGCAAATGAAATTAAAAGAGAAAAATCAGATATAAAGATTCAAGTTTTCGAACAGAGTGGAAGAGGCAAAGCAAATGCTGTATTTGAAGCAGTAGACAGAAGTAGTAAGGATTTAATTGCAATTTTAGATGCTGATATAAGTGTTGACCCGGAAAATTTAGAAGATTTTTTTCAAATTATTGAAGATGGTAAAGCTGATTTTGTAAATGGAACCAGATTTGTATATAGGATGGAAAAAGGAGCAATGCGGTTTTTTAATGTTCTTGGAAATAAAACTTTTCAAGCTCTAGTTTCATTTGTAATTGCTAGGTCTTTGACTGATTCATTATGTGGTACAAAAGTTTTCAAAAAATCATTAAAAGAAAAAATATATGATTGGCAAATTCAAAATAGAACTTTAGATCCATTCGGAGATTTTGATTTACTTTTTTCTGCTGCATACTCTGGTCAAAGTATCCAGGAGTATCCTATACATTATAGAAGTCGTACTTATGGAAAAACTCAGATATCTAGATTTAGGGATGGTTTTAAACTTTTGATCTATTTTTTATCCTCAGTAAAGAATTTTAATACATCTAAAAAAACTTAAATTACCTGTTTCTTATTTTTATCCAATCCTCAAAAAGAAGATTTTTAGAGTTTCTATTTCTAAACCAGGGATCTGCCACAAAAATTTTGGATGTTATCTTTTTTCCTATCAGGGCTGCAAAAAAAGAGAATGTACTGTTGCAAACAAAAAAATGATTGTTTTTAAGCATTTCTGAAAATAATTCTATGACTTCTTGAGGTTCGTTTTTAGGTCCATAAATTTTTGATACATTTTTGAATATATCATTCTCTTCAACCCATTTGATATCATCCGTAAAAATATTAATTATTGGGTTTTCTGATATTTTTGAGATTTTTTCAAAACATTCTTCATAAAAATCTAATCCTAAATCTTGATCCATGTCGACATAATCTCCTCTTCTTACAATTAACATAAAACTATTTTCTTGAGGAATTGTATTTTTTGCTTTGTTAATTACATCGAGCTTCATGAGACTTTCATTTACAAAATTGGGTTCTAATTTTAGGTAATGAATATCTTGCCAGTATCCATCAAAGTGTGAATATGGTTCGATAATATTTTTATCATTAAAATTTGTGTCTTTGTAGTATCTGTAATATTTATCTTCAAAAAAAGGTAAATATTTTTTTATCTTTTTACTATCATTTAATTTTTTGAGTAGTTTAAATAATTGTCTTTCGAATAATGATATATTTTTAAAATTAAATAATGAGGGATCAAAAACCTCACTTCTTAATGTTATCCCTTTTTGTTTTTTTAATGTTTTATAAAAGTAGTTGTCAATTTTAACATTAAAGCCCTTGATTTTTAGAAAATTTGCAAAGTTATATTGAAACAATTGGTTCCCAAAACCACCCTTTATCTCTACTACACATAGTTTTGAACTCATTTTTATTTTTCAAATAGTGTGATTGGGTTCGTTTTATCAATATTGATATCTTCGGCGAGAATTTTAAAACCTTTTTCATTACATAAATTTATAAAATCCTTCTTACCAATCCAAAACCATCTAGGTTCATAGTCAGGGTCTGATGGTTTTCCATTTTTATCCTTTAGCGCATCATCAATAAGCATTTTATTAGAAAATTTATACATGATTTTTTTATATGGAAGGTATTTTATTACGTGGTTTCTATTCTCAGGCTCACTTTCTAAATATTTTTTAGGATCAGCATACATAATAAGTAACTTTGCTCCTTTTTTACATTTTTTAAATAATGCTTCTAGATAAGCGTCTAAACCTGAATATGAAATATGACAGAAAACATCATAACTGAACACATAATCAAGACTATTGTCCTCTAAAAAATCTAGTTGAAAATTATTTACATGTACATATTCAATAACTTTTTTTGAACTGTTACCAAGAAAACTCCAGAATTGATTGTGTTCTTCACTGAGAACATCAATACAGTAAATTTTTGAAAAGATTTTTAAATCGTAAATAAATTTCGACCACTGTCCACCACCGCAACCAATTTCAATTAGCGTTTGTCCACGCAAATTTTTGGCTAAATAATTTTCAAGCCCTTTCTGATTTCTTTTTAATGAGTAGCCTGTTTTATAACCGCCTTTCCAAATTTTTTGAAAGCTTTTAATTTCGCTTTGAAGTTTATCCATCAGTTCAATTATATTTAATTCAATCTTTAATATGTCAAGTAGTAAAGAATTGAATAATTTTTTAAAAGTTACAACATATACTTTTATCTTTTACATATGTAAAGATATTAAATATTAATATTATTACGTGAGAAAAAAATTCGTTATTAAATTTAAAAAAAAAGTTATCTGGAGATTCAGAAGCCTATTTCATCTTTTTCAAATTTATAAGCTTTTTACTTTATGTAATGAATTAAATTACTCTTTAGTTAAAAAAGATCCTAATTTTCCATTTATAAAATTCGGTTCTGATTTTGATATTTATGTTGAAAATATTGAAATGTTTAACAATAAAATTGTTAAGTTTTTTAAGAACAAAAAAAAATACAAAACAACTACGAACACAATAGAAGATGGCAATTTGCAAACTGATCTTTTTTATAATGATAAATTTATTTATAAATTTGATTTATACAACAATTGTTTTATCTCCGATCAACACAACAAAATTTTTATAACTGATGTAATAAATAAAAGTCAAATGTTTAAATTTTATTTTTTTAAAGAATTTGAAATTAAGGTACCAAATTCAAAAATGGATACAATTGTAAGAATTTTCGAAATAAAAAAACATCCAGGTAAACAACATCACTTAATTTTGTTAAAAAATACTTCTAAAAATCTGATTAAAGACATCAAAATTGAAATTAATATTTACTCTGATAAATCCTTTGATAAAATATTTAATTTGATCGATCAAAAATGATTGAATTTAACAGCAGTTTTTGGAACAAAATGGATCCAGGTTATTATGATCGAAATTTTGATAATTTAAATTTAACTAACAATGTTCAGCATCTATGGCATTATTTAACTTTCTTAAAACAAATAAAATTTTTAACAAGTGATAAAAATCATTTAGATTATGCTTGCGGTCCTGGTACTCAAATCGGCCTTTTTTCAAAGAGTAATAGTTTGGGTTATGATCCATCAGAACAACAAATTTCATATGCAAAAAAAAAGTATAAAACAATTAATAAGAATTTTACTAGTAATTTAGAAGATCTTTTTACGATAGATAAATTTGACGTGATCACCATTAATGGTTTATTTGAATATTTAAACAAAAATGAACTAGCTCAATTGCTTACTCAAATTAAAAATTACTCTAAGATAGGTACAAAGATTTTGATAACAACTCCGAACTACAGTGGTTTCTTTCCAATAATTGAATACCTTTCTAAATTTTTTGGGATTATTAATTACGAAATGGTCAATAAAACTAAATTCAAAAAAAAATCGTTGGAATCTTTTTTGCTTTCATATGGAGCCAAAAACTTAAAAGTTATAAAAATCATTAACGTGGGTGTATTTTTAGCTATTTTTAATTCAAGGTACGCAATCAAAACAGAAAATTTAATTGAAAATGTATTTAAAAATAAAATTGGTTTCTTACTGATGGCAGAATTTGAGATTTAGGTATATGTCTAAAGAAATAAATTTGACCGTTATCTTGCCTGTTTACAATGAAAAAGAAAATTTAGAATATTTTGTTCCTCAGATTCATGAGACTGTTGTTAAGTTATGTCAAAAGTTTGAGATTTTAATTGTTGACGATCAGTCCACCGATGGTACCCAAAACCTAATTAAAAAATTAAAAAAAGAATACGAAAATTTATCATATATTGTAAGAGACGCAAAAAGATCTTTACCTATGTCAATATTCAATGGTGTTGAAAAAAGCAAATATGAAAACATAATGTGGCTTGATGCAGACGGTTCGATGGATACTACTGCAATTAAAAAGTTAATTCTTGAATTTAAGCAGGATACTTCAAAATACTATGTTGGCTCAAGATTTATTGAAGGTGGAGGGTATAAAGGACAATTAGAAAATCAAAAAGGTTTTTTTAATTTAATTAAGAATATTAAAAACTCCGAAGATTCTTTTTTAGCTATTTATCTTTCAATATTATTTAACAAAATATTAAAATTTCAGATGTCTACTTATGTAACTGATCTTACAAGCGGATTTATTATCGGTAATAGAAAATACGTTGAAAAAGGACCATTTGAAAAATCAAACTATGGTGAATATTTTTTATATCTCGTCAGCGATTTAATGATTAAAAATAAAAGAATTATTGAAATAGGGTACTATTGCAAGCCTAGAGTCTATGGAAAATCAAAAACAAGTAATAATCTTATGACATTGATAAGATTAGGTTTACCATACATTAAGGCTGCAAATATATGCAAAAAAAATTTGAACGAAATGAAAAAATTCTAGACAGTGAAGAAAATATTATTGCAATTATTGTTGATACTAATTTAACAAACTATGAAAAAGAGTTTCATACTGACCACGAACAAAGTTTTCAATTAGGGACTTTCAATTTACCCAAAGGTGAAGAATTAGAAAGGCATATTCATTTAGAAAATAAAAGAATCATTTCAAATACTTGTGAAACATTAATAATTCTTGATGGAACAATGACAGTTGACATTTATGACATGAATAAAAATTTTATTTGTACAAAAAATTTATCAAAAGGTAATTTGATATTATTTTTTGAAGGTGGGCATAAATTCAAGATTGAAAAAACGTGTAAATTTATTGAAGTAAAACAGGGACCATATATTGAAGGCTTGGATAAAGAAAAGTTTTAAGAAATGATTAAAGTTTTTAACCCTAAACTAACCCTTTTTGATAAATATAGTGTTATTAAGGCTCTCTTAAATAATGAAATTTCTGGTTCAAGTAAACAAGTAACAGAATTCGAACAAAAATTAGCAAAATCTTTCAATAGAAAATATTCTGTAGTTTGTTCAAATGGCTCAGTTGCCTTAGAAGTAGCATTTCAACTATTAGACCTTAAAGAAGGGGATGAAGTCATTCTTCCAAGCTTTACAATCATTTCATGTTTATCTGCAATATTAAGAGCCGGAGCCACACCTGTCTTTTGTGATGTTGATCCTGAAACATGGAATATGAAAATTGAAAATGTAAAAGATGTATATACCAGTAAAACCAAAGTGGTATTAATGGTTCATACTTACGGGCTTACCGCAGATGTAAAAGAAATTAATAAATTCTGCAAAGAAAAAAAATTAAAAATTGTGGAAGACTCTGCTGAAGCACATGGGCAATTTTTTGGAAATATACAGTGTGGTTCAGTAGGTGATGTGTCTACTCTTAGTTTTTATGCGAACAAACATGTTACTACTGGAGAAGGGGGTGCGATCCTAACTGATAATTTTGCAATATATAAGAAAGCAAAGCAAATGATAAATTTAGATTTTACAAGCAATAAAAGATTTTTTCACAAGAATTTATACTGGAACTATCGACTTGGTGGATTACAATCAGCTCTTGGATCATCTCAACTGGATAATATAAATAAAGTAATACTATCAAAAATTAAACAAGGAAAAAGATATATTTACCTTTTTCAAAAACATAATGTAGATGTAGATTTGCCAGTGTTATCAACAAAGGATTCATACAATCATTTTTGGGTATTTGGTATTGTCTTTAATAAAAATATTAATAGAGATAAAATAGCAAAAGAATTGAAAAAATCAGGAATTGAAACAAGACCTTTTTTTTACCCACTTCACCTTCAGCCTGCATCAAAAAATTACAAAAATAATATTAAAAATCTAAAGAATTCAGAAAGGCTTGGAAAGTATGGATTGTATTTACCTTTAGGAAAACATGTGAAGTCATGGCACCAAAAAAAAATAGTACTTAAAATTAAAGAAATTCTTTAGGATATAAAATTACAAATGGATAACAAATTTTGGGATGAACTTGATTATTTTTTATATTATGATTTTTGGCATAGAGAAGGTCATGAAAAGTCAAAAGAAATAAGAAAAAATAATCTAAGCACTCTACACAATAAACTAGAGAACGATTTTGAAATTTTTCTAGGAAAAAAAACTGTATTTAATTTATTAAGCTCTGAAGACTATGACTATAGTTATGACGCCGAGTATCTAATATGTACAAATCAAGATAAACAAAAATTGAAAAATATTATTGAAAAATCTGATTTTCAAATTGTTTTTGAAAATAAAAAGCAACTAAATCTATTAAGACAAAATCGATTAATTGTTATCTACTTTAAATCAAAAACAATTTTTCCAGGATTTAAAACAATTAGTCTCCTAGGTAGTGATTTTAAAATTTTTAATAGCTATATTTATTTTTTTAAACTTACAAATAAAACAATAAAAATTTTTAATAAATTTAAAAATAAATTAAAACTATTTAAATTAAAAATAAATAATAATTACAACAAAAACCTACTTTTAAAAAATTTAAAACTTGATATTTATGAAGTTGGAAGCATCCATAAGATTAATCTTCAAACTTTTTTAAATCTAGAAATTGAAAGTAAAAAATCACCAAGCTGGATCGTCAGAAAGCCACATTTAGATTTAGTTACAGATAATAGAAAATATACAAAAATTGGTGAAATTGTAAACTATTTAAATAAAAATAAGCTTGAAGAATTAATAAAAAAAGTTCAAGAAAGTAAAATTGAAAGTAATATTGATGGTTCAATTAGCCATTCAAAAAAATTCTGGCATTCAGGAAACAACTATTTTATCTATGCTATCTACTATCAATTTAAAAAAAATGTTATTCCTTATAAAGATATAAATAGATTTCTGGAGAATGAAGAGCATAACATTTATTCAAAAGATTACTATGAATCATTGGATTCAATGAATGATATGGAAATCATAGATTTTTTAAGCAACAACCCAATTGAAATAACTAACAATTGTATTACTAGCGGAAAACATAGAGTCTTCGCAATGATTGGAAGAATTATAGATGAAAAAGATTATATACCTTTTATGGCCAAGTTTGGTTAGCTTATTATTTCATCTACGATGTAACAGGTAATATTTTCAATTGATAAATGCTTAGCAATTGATGCTCTATGTAAACCATCTATTATTTTAAATTTATGATTTCTAAAACTAGCGAATTCTTTTTTGACACAAACGAATAATTCATTATCATTTTGGAATATTTGATTTTTTAAATCTATAAAATTGTTAACTTGCATATCTATATTTAAATCTTGAAAATATTTTTCTAAATAATTCACATACAAGTTTTTTTCCCGCGATGATTCATCTTTAAGATTATTTATAAAACTATAGTGGGGGGTTTGCTCAATATTTACATAACTGTACTCATTTTGTGAATGTATAATTGCTACCAAATTATCCGTACTTAGAAGAATTTTATAATTTGAAAGTATATAACCCCAATTAGTATTTATTTTTTGAGTTTTAATCAGTTTAAATTTATATTTTTTAAACATAATTTTTGCTGCTAAAAAGTATAGAAACTTATTTTGTAAAATTTTACGCCTTATTTTATTTAACATCTTTTTTAATTCTAAATAATGAGTAAATAAAAAATACTATATATAACATTGTTGAAAATAAAGGTATCTTTATTATGCCTGTATTTATTTTATTTCCAGGATCAATTTTTTGACAGTCAATATTATTGTCTGTAATAAAAGTTGGTTCTATAAAAATTTTATTAACTTCACATAAAACAGTATTTTCTACTTTAGATTTTATTGCTAAATCTAGATTCTCATTATTTGATTTTGGAAATCCAAGGTTTATTAACGTAAAAACTATAAATAAAATAACAAATATCAGATTTTTAATTTTTAAACGTTTTAAATTTTTAAAAATTATCAATATAGGTAAAGGTATTAGAAAACTGTAATAAAAAACTTTAAGTGTGTCTCCAACTAGTGGATCAAAATTATTCTGAGGGAATCCAAATAGTGAATTTATAAGTAAAATTATTATCCCAAAGAAAGGAAATAAAATATAAATTTTATTTGGAATTGTTTCTCTAAAAAAATAATAAAAGGTCATAAAAATAAATAATAGACTAAATAAAAGCCCAATATAATTTTGAAAATATTTAAGATAATTTTGGCCAGGACCAGAATATACTATATTTTTTGAACGCCAGTCAATGTTTAAAAGTTTTGGATAATTTATTTCTGGATTTAATTCAGAACCAACTATTAAGGGCTTTATATTCTTACTAAACAATACAGAATCTTCTTTCCAATTTAATTCAAAATAGTCACCAAGAAGGTCAATTAACGTTATTGCAATGAGTGAATCTTTATGATAATCCTTTTTTGGGTCCTTAAATAGTCTCTCTGTATCTAAGGAATAAAGAATATCTTTAGGTGCTAAATTATCATATTGATCTTCAGGCTCACGATCAAGAATATTGCCTATATTGAGTAAGTAATTTTCACCTAGTATTCCAAACCAACAAATTAAAAGAATGGAAAAACCATAAATTATATTTTTAAAATTAAATAACTTAATATGTACTATAAATTTAATAAATAAACAAAAAATTATCATTGCACCTATTGAGCCCTTTGATGAAATTAGAATAGAAGTACCTATAGCTATAAAAGCTATATTAATTTTTAACTTTGTCTCTAAATAACTTTCAAAAAAATAAAAAATCCACGGTACTAGTGCAAATGCTAATATTTCTGGTTTCATATTTAACCTTAAGTAATAAAAACTTGGAAAGTAAATAAAGAAAATAATTAATAGAAATGATAAATTTTTATTGATCTTTAATTTCTTTGATAAGAAATAATAACCCAGAATTCCAAAACAAAATAATGTTAAGTTTGCTATTTGAATTGTTTCACTCAGAAATATAGAATCTTCAGAATAATTAAAACTACCTGTTCTCATTTTTATAAACATTGCTACATAAAAAAAATAAAAAAGACCTTGGTTATCAAAAGCATTTTCAGATTTACCAAATATAAAAAAAATATTTTCTATGTACTTGTAATTATCAGCTCCAGATAAAGAATTAAAGTAAATATTTGATAAGGTAAACGTAAAATAAATAGAAAATAAAATAAATGTAATATAAAAATAAGAAATTTTTATTTTTTGTATATTTTTTATTGCCTTATAAATCACTTTTGTAGTCTAGTTAATTTGTTGGATTGAATTTGAGCTCTTTCAAAAAGGTATCAGATGTGGGCGCTACAGGATTTGAACCTGTGACTTCTTCCTTGTAAGGAATGATTATTTGAATACTAGAAAATACTAGACAATACAAAATCATTAAATCAATAAATATAGTCTATGTACTTGGCAGTACTGGTCAATACTAGAAAGTACCTTACATTTTTATTAATTTGTTCGGTTTTTGTTCGGTTATTATATAGTTGAGTTAAGGAGCTCCAGGGAGAGACTCACAAGGAATTAAATCTCCATCTCTGTCTAAATCTCCAATATCTCC
>CESN01025742.1_pt1 | contig 55505 bp, 57 predicted proteins | sample 531181 | NCBI WGS metagenome assembly CESN01 (sample SAMEA2621990, study PRJEB7988) | marine metagenome | isolation source: saline water (ENVO:00002010), including
GTATTGATAAATAATACGAGCAAAAAGATTATAAGGTTAACAATAAATTTAGATAATATTACTTCTTTACATATATTTAAAAAAAACGATAGATTTATAGCAAATAAGATCGAAAAAGTTCTTTTTAAAAAAACAACCCTAGCTGAAGGTTTAATTAAATCTAGTTTATTTCAAGCTGCTAAAAAAGAGAAAATTGATCCTGAAGTTATTATTGATTTTGCTAGAATATTTGGATTTGAAATTGATTTTCAAAGAGACATTCGAAAAAATGATATTTTTCAAATTGTTTATGATAAATACGTAGATGATGATGGTGAACTGCAAAAAAATGGTGAGATTATTTATGCTTACATGAAAAATAAAGAAAGGGAAATTGCACTTTACCGTTTTCAAGATAAAAGAGGAATTGTTGGATATTATCGTACAAATGGTAAAAGTATCGAGAAAGCACTGATGAAAACCCCAATAAACGGTGCAAGACTATCCTCAAGGTTCGGTATGAGAAAGCATCCAATTCTAGGATATAATAAAATGCATCGTGGTACTGATTTTGCGGCCCCAAAAGGAACTCCTATTATGGCATCTGGTTCTGGAATCATTGAAGCTGCAAAATGGAACGGAGCTTATGGAAAATATATAAGGATACGTCATAACTCTAAATATAAAACTGCATACGCACACTTAAATAGTTATGCAAGGGGAGTAAAGAGAGGAGCGAAAGTAAGACAGGGACAAATAATTGGATATGTAGGTAATACAGGAAGATCAACAGGTCCGCATCTACATTATGAAGTTATAGTTAATGGAAAAAGAAAAAATTCACAACGTTTAAAACTCCCTTCTGGACGAACGCTTAGAGGATCTGATAGAGAAAAATTTGAAATGTCAAGAATAAGAATTGATGTAATGAGATCTAATTTAATTAATTAAATATAGATTTAAATATTTTTCTTACAGAAGTATTTACCGTTTCTCGTGATGTATCAATCTTTAAATGAGGTTTTAATGGTTGCTCATAACCACTAGTTAAACCTATTGGGTTAAAATTTTTAATACTCTTGACTTTTTTATATAATTTCTTTGGATCTCTTTTCATGCAAATTGTTAAGGGTGTACTAATGTATACCTCATAAAACTCATCTTTATCAAATAATGACTTTGCAAAATCTCTATCTTTTCTGAATGGAGAAATTGTAGAAACAATTACTATCAAACCCGCGTCTACCATTAATTTTGATATTTCTGCCACCCTTCTAATATTTTCAGTTCGGTCAGTTGAGGTAAAACCTAAATCTTTATTAATTCCTAACCTTAAGTTATCACCGTCTAGATTGTAAGTATGTAACGATTTTGAAACTAATTCTTTTTCTAACTGCTGTGCAATTGTTGATTTGCCTGATCCGGACAAACCAGTAAACCAAATACATTTTGGTTTATGTCTTTTAATATTTGATCTAATTTTTTTTGATACTTTGCCTTCTGTTTTAAATAAATTACCAGATCTTCTTAGTGCAAAATTTATCTTACCTGCAGCTACAACACTCAAAGTTACTTCATCAACTAATATAAATCTCGATAATGCAGGATAGTCCGCAAAATTTGCGTATGGAACTAAATCATTACATGTTATTTCAATCTCACCAATATCGTTTAGCTTCAACTCATTTTTATTAATATTAGAATTTAATATAAAATCGTAAACTCCTTTAATCTTAGTAACAGTTGTCTTAATAACTTTATTGTGTAATCTCAATAAATACTGCCTACCTGCAATTAAATTATCTTTTGAGGTTATTACAACCTCTGCATTAAAAACATTGCCTACTAATATTTTATCATTTTTACAATCAATAATTACGTCTCCTTTTGTTACATCTAATTGCCCCTGTAAATCAATTGCTATTGGATTGTCTTTAATTTTTTTAACTTTTTTTAAATTTGAAAATATATTTTTAATATTTGTAACATTGTTACTTGGTAAAATTTTTACTTTTTGATTTTCTATTAATTGACCTTTTAAATTTCCTAAATAATGACGAGTAGTTTTATTTGTACGATGAACATGCTGAACTGTAAAATATGATTTTGTTTTTTTATTATTTTTAAGTTTAAAAGAAATAATTGTATCTAATATACTTTTACCATTATACCATTTTATGTTTTTAGATTTAGCTATAACATTATCCCCATTTAAGGCTGATATTGGAATAAATGATATTTTTATTTTTTTTTCATTGGAAATTAAAAATTTTAAATTTTTTTCAATCTTAAGAAATTTTTTTTTATTAAATTTTATTAAATCAATTTTATTGATCGCAAATATAATATATTTAAAGTCCAAAAATTTTAATATTTTTAAATGTCTTTTTGTTTGTTCAAGAACTCCTTTTTTTACATCAATCAATAGAATTGCAATGTCACATCCAGAAGCAGCTGTAACGACATTTCTGGTATATTGATTATGTCCAGGACTATCATGAAATACCAATCTGTTATTCTTAAAATTAATATATCTGTGAGCAACATCGATTGTGATACCTTGTTCTCTTTCATCTTGAAGACCATCCAATAACAACGAAAAATCTATTTCATTTCCTGTGGATCCATATCTTGAAGAAAGTTTTTTTAATTTGATTGACTGATCAGTTAATATATTATTTGTTTCAAAAACAATTCTTCCAATTAATGTCGATTTACCATCATCGACGCTCCCACAGGTAACAACTTTTATTAGTTCCACTAAAAATATCCCTCACGTTTTTTTAATTCCATACTACTAATTTTATCTGTATCAATAAGTCGCCCAGATCTTTCCGAATTTTTTTCTTTTATTGTTTCATCAATTATTGAATTTATAGATCTTGCATTACTTTTAATTCCAGCTGTCAATGGATAACAACCTAATGTCCTAAATCTTATAAATTCTTGAATTACTTTCTCACCTTTTTTGAGTTGAAATCTCTTATCATCAATCATAAAATAAGATTGTTTTCGTCTAACACAGTTTCTTTTTTTTGAAAAATATAAATCTACAATTTGAATTTGTTCTTTTTTTATATACCTCCAAATATCAATTTCTGTCCAATTTGATAATGGAAATACTCTAATAGTTTGATCTTCATTTTTTTCGAAGTTATAGAGATTCCATAATTCTGGTCTTTGGTTTTTTGGGTTCCATAAATGTCCTTTGTTTCTAATAGAAACAACTCTTTCTTTTGATCTGCTTTCTTCCTCATCTCTCCTTGCGCCTCCTAATATTACATCAAATTTATAATTATCTAGTGCATCTTTCAAAGCTTTCGTTTTCATCACATCAGTATAATTTTTATCTTTTTGTGGATTAAGTTTTAGACCAGATTGATTTGTATAAACTATTAAGTTTATTTTATATTTTTTTTTTATTTTACTCCTAAAATTAATCATTTCTTTAAATTTCCACTTCGTATCAATATGTAATAGCGGTAAGGGTATATGTGATGGGTAGAAAGCTTTTCTTACGAGATGTAATAAAACAGATGAGTCTTTTCCAATAGAATACATCATAACTGGATTAGCCGATCTTGCATAAGAATCTCTGATGACAGAAATTGCCTCAGCTTCCAACTCTTGAATAAGTTTTTTCGAACTCACCTTTTTTTTAATTTTAGATATTAATTTTCTATTGAACCCTTAGCAACAACAGTATTTTCGTCTTCAGAATCTTGCTTGTTATCTCTTGATTGCCCCGATGATGTTCCCTCTTCAGAATTTTGGTTGTCAACATCATCAATTTCTTTTGTTTCTGATTGCTGGACATTGTCTTCAACATGATTCGGTAGCATTCTTGCAAAATGATCTGCATGCTGAAAATAACTCTCTGCTAAAATCTTATCACCAATAGATAACGCCTCTGAGGCGAGCTTTTTATATTTATCAAATAGTTTAGTTGCATTTCCATTAAATTTATTTCTTAAACTATTGAAAGATCTTCCCGAGTCATTCAATTTAATTACTTGAGTATTCCTCGCCCCATAATTTCTTCGGCTATTTCTTCTGCTATTATTTCGTCCACGTGGACGTCTATCAAAATTTGTCATTTTTTGGTTAAGTAATATTATTTTTTTTCTTAATATTTAATTTATTATAGATATCCGTAAAGAGCATAAATATTAATTATTGTAAAGTGTAATTTTGAATTTTTTTTGCCAACAAACATCTAATTTGACGATTTATTAACTCATATTTAGCTTCAATTTTAAATCCATTTAAAGTTAGTATTTTACTTAATTTATTAAATTGATTATCACCTATCTCAAAAGCTACATAACCATTAAGCTTAAGGTTAACTTTTAATTTCAAAATTATATTTTCAAAAAAAATAGTGCCATCTTTATTGTCAGCAATCAAGGCTGTTTTAGGCTCATATATCTTAATAGAACGATCTATATTTGTATATTCAGAAAGTCTCAAATACGGAGGGTTGGAAATTATTAAATCAAATTTTTCTTTATTTTTATATTTAAAAATATTTTTTTGAATAATTTTTGCTCTATTTATAAAGTTATATTTTTTGAGATTAATTTTAGTATTTATAATTGCTTCTTTAGAAATATCTAATGACACACAATTTGACCCCTTGAAGATGTCTAATAATGAAACGCTAATACAGCCAGTGCCACATCCGATATCAAAAAATTTAAATTTCTTTTTATTTTTAAATTTATTACATACCATATCCACTAATATTTCTGTTTCTGGACGTGGTATTAATGTTTTTTTTGATACATCTATATCGAAGTTCCAAAATGATTGTTTGTTTATTATTTTTGATATTGGTTTAAGTTTTTCCCTTTGTCTGATTTTCTTAAAAAATAAATAAATTTCCTCGTTGCTCAATACTTTATTTTTATTAATTAACAATTCTATTCTGTTTTTTTTTAAAACATTTGCTAATAAAATTTCACTATCAAGTTTATAAGTTTTGGACTTATCAATTAAAATATCGTAAGATTTATGTAAAGCACTTGAGATATTCATTTATTTTCTAATAATTGTTCTTGATATTGAATTTGTAAAGCATCTGAAATCTCTGAAAATACATTTCCTGATAAAAAATCTGATAACTTGTGTAATGTTAAATTAATCCTATGATCAGTTACTCTCCCTTGAGGAAAATTATAAGTTCTAATTCTTTCAGATCTATCACCTGACCCTATTTGAGATTTTCTCTCAGTCGATCTTTCTTGTTCTAACTTGTTTCTTTCCATTTCATATAATTTTGATCTTAAAATTTTTAATGCTTTAGCCTTATTTTTATGCTGAGATTTTTCATCTTGTTGTGAGACAACTATACCACTTGGAATATGACTTATTCTAACTGCGCTATCAGTAGTGTTCACTGATTGACCTCCAGGACCACTTGATCTAAAAACATCAATCCTTAAATCATTTTCATCAATTTTAATATCAACATCTTCGGCTTCTGGTAAAACAGCAACAGTAGCAGCTGACGTATGAACTCTACCTTGAGTTTCTGTCTTAGGTACTCTTTGAACTCTGTGTACGCCGGACTCAAACTTTAACTTTGAAAAAACATTTTTTCCAGTAACTGAGAAAACTACTTCTTTATATCCACCAGCATCACTGTCAGAAATACTTATTATGTCCGTTTTCCAACCGTAATTCGTTGCAACTTTTTGATACATTTCAAATAAATCAGCAGCAAATAATGAAGCCTCTAATCCACCTGTACCAGCTCTTATTTCAATTATAGCATTTTTTTCATCTGCTTCATCTCTTGGTAACATAAAAATTTTTATTTTGGTTTCTAAATTATCTATTTCTATTTTTATTTCTTCTAATTCTTGCTCTGCCATATTCCTTAGATCCTTGTCAGATGTTTTATCCTCAAGAATTTTTTCAGATTCTTCTTTATCTGACATCAATTTTATATAAATCTTAACGTCACTGATAATATCTCCGATTAAAGAATACTCTTTAGAATTTTTTACATAAGTATTTTTATCGATATCAGTTTGGGATAGGGTTTTTTCGAGTGTTTCATATCTAGAAATAATCTCTTTTACTTTACTAATCGGAAGCATTTATGATTGTCTGATTTCTTTAGCTTTTTTTTCTACTAGCTCAACAATATGATCTACAATTTTGTCACTGGGTATTTTGTGGTTTTGTAAACCTGATAAATATATCATATTATTACCTTTACCCCCACCAGTTAAACCGATATCGGTTTGTGCGGCTTCACCGGGACCATTTACAACGCAACCAATAATTGACAAAGTTAAAGGTTCTTTAATATGCTCAAGTTTTTTTTCAAGAATTTCAACAGTTTTTATAACTTCAAACGCTTGTCTTGCGCATGATGGACATGAAATAATTTTTACTCCTCTTTTTTTTAAACCTAAACTTTTTAATATTTCTAGTCCAGCTTTAACTTCCTCCACTGGGTCTGCTGATAATGAAACTCTAATAGTATCACCGATACCCTCTAACAATAATATTCCTAGTCCTATTGATGATCTAACTGTACCTGAAAATAATCCACCGGCTTCAGTGATTCCCAGGTGAAGAGGATAATCGCATTCATTTGCTAATAATCTATATGATCCAATTGCTAGAAATATATCAGATGCTTTAACACTTATTTTAAAGTTGAAAAAATCATTATCCTCTAGAAGTTGAATATTTTTTTTTGCACTTTCTACTAAAGCTTCTGGGCATGGTTCTCTAAATTTTTCTAATATTTCTCTTTCCAATGACCCACCGTTTACTCCAATTCTAATAGAACAATTATAATCTTTTGCTGCTTTGACTACTTCAGCTACTCTATCTTTTGATCCAATATTGCCTGGATTAATTCTTAGACAACTGGCTCCTGCTTGTGCAGCTTCAATTGCTCTCTGATAATGAAAATGAATATCAGCTACTATTGGTACGCTAACATTTTGAATAATTTCTTTTAACGCAAATGTTGACTCTTTGTCTGGGCAAGAAACACGTATTATATCCGCGCCTGCTTCATGAATTATATTAACTTGTTCAATAGTTTTTTTTACATCAGTAGTGAGGGTGTTAGTCATTGATTGAACTGAAATGGAGTTTGATCCACCAATTTTAATGTCGCCAACATAAATTTCCCTTGTTTTCCTCCTGGTGATATTTCTGAATGGTCTGATAGAAGTCATTATTATTATTTAAGCCAATTCAAACACATTATGTAGTGTTTTAACAGCTAACTCTGCATTTTTTTCCTCAATTAAAACTGATATCCTAATTTCAGAAGTTGATATAACTAAAATATTAATATTTTTTAAAGCCAAAGAGTTAAACATTTTATATGCAATACCTGGGTGTGTAATCATTCCTGCACCAACTATTGAGATTTTAGATACATTTTTATCTGTTATTAATTTTTTGTACCCTAATTCAGATTTTAGCCTATTCAACAATTTTTCTGTTTGATTCATGTCATTACTTTTCACTGTGAATGTTACATCTGTTTCATTGCTTTCAGCAGATACATTTTGAACAATCATATCAACTATAATATTTTGATCATTTAATGGTTTAAAAATTGCAGATGCAACACCTGGTTTATCCTTTACACCTATAATTGTTACTTTTGCATCATCTATTGAATATGCCACACCGGTTATAACTTTATCATAAGATATTTTATTCTCAGATAATATATGCGTTCCAACTTTTTTCGGATAAAATGTAGATTTAACAAATATTTCAACTTCGTTTAACATTGCTTTTTGAATAGATGTACTTTGCATAACTTTTGCGCCTGATGAAGACATCTCTAACATTTCATCGTATGAAATTTTATCAATTTTTTTTGCTTCCCTACATATGTCAGGGTTTGTTGTAAAAACTCCCTGAACATCGGTATATATTTCACATCTATCTGCCTTCAATGCTTTTGCAACCGCAACTGCAGAGGCGTCTGAGCCACCTCTACCAATCGTAGATATTCTCAATTTTTCAGAGATACCTTGAAAACCTGGAATAACAACAACATAATTTTGATCTAAATATCGATTTATTGACTTGGAATTGATGGATATAATTCTACTATTTTTATGTTGACCCACTGTGACTATAGGAACCTGCCAAGCAAGTAAAGATCGAGCTTTTATACCCTTATCTATCAAGCATGCGGATAATAAAGCTGAGGTTACCTGCTCACCAGATGAAACGAGGACATCATATTCTTCATCAGAAAAATTCGTAGATATCTCTTGCGATTTTTTTATCAGATCATTTGTTACTCCAGACATTGCAGAAACAATGACTACTATTCTTTGCTTTTTATTTGCCTTATCTATTATAATATTAGCAACTTCTTTAATTCTGCTGATATTTCCAACAGAAGTACCTCCAAATTTTATTACTTTTGTGATCATTTTATAAATTAAAATTTGTACTTAAATACTCTTCAGATATAAATTAAACAATACCCACGTTAAAAAATATGCAAATAAAAAATACAGTAAATAACGAAGAAATTGCAAAGTTTGAGAAGCTTGCTGAAGAATGGTGGAACCCAAAAGGGAAATTTGCACCATTGCATAAATTTAACCCTATAAGACAGGAATATTTAATAAATAAAATTGCATATCAATATAGTTTAAATCTCGATGTGGAGAAACCATTCAAAAATCTCGATATAATTGACATTGGCTGTGGTGGAGGACTTTTGTGCGAGCCCCTAAGTAGATTAGGAGCAAATGTGACAGGTATCGATGCGGCTAAAACAAATATTGAGGTTGCTAAAATACATATGGAAGAAAATGGTTTAAAAATCAAATATCTAAATACAAAGCCAGAAAACATTGAAAATCTTAAGTTCGATGTTGTACTATGTATGGAAATTATTGAACATGTTGATGATGTTAACTATTTTATTAAAAGTTGTACAGATTTGCTAAAGCAAAATGGAATAATTTTCTTTGCGACTTTAAATAAAACTTTTAAATCATTTGCTTTAGCTATAGTTGGTGCTGAATATTTACTAAGATGGCTTCCTATAGGTACACATGATTGGAATAAATTTATTGCACCAAATGATATTATCAATAAAATCTCGAAACATTATCTCACACATATTGAAACTAAAGGTGTAATATTTAATCCTTTCAAAAATAAATGGAAAATCAGTAATGATACTGATGTAAACTATATGTGTTACTTTAAAAAAAATTAACTATTAGTTTTTTTAATCCATGGAATAGTATTCACATCAATACCTTCATCCAAAAGCTCCGCTGTCTGCTCTGGTGTAGCTTTGCCATAAATATTACGGATATTTTTTTTGTCATAATGTATTGACCTTGCTTCAGAAATGAAATTATCACCAACATATTCTGCATTTTTTTCAACATAATTCCTCAATTCTCTTAATTTTTTATTTACAGTTTTGTAAAATGCTTCCTGTTTAGATTTATGATTTATAAACTCTTTTTTCGAAGATATTTGAGGAGACATTAGTTGTTTATAAATTTTGTTGGATTTACCGCATTGGCAAGAAAGCATATTTTTTTTATCTAAACGATCGTATTCTTCTGAGCTAGAAAACCAGCTTTCAAATTTTATTCCACATTTGCATTTCAGATGATATTTTATCATGATAAAAAAATAATACCGTTTTTTTCTTTTTCAATACCAAATTTATTTTTTTTCGAAAAAAAGAATAACTCTACCTAAAGTAATACCAAATTTTTTCACTTTAGCTATGTTTACCAAATAGTCATCGTCTTGTAAAAACATCCAGTCATCAAATTTTACATTAACTCTACTATCACCAATTTTTAATCTAAAAGCATATTTCCAATTAAAAGCATTGCCGCTGACGTATCCGCTCGCTATTCCAATCACTCCATCAGCGTAACCTGTGTAGTAATTAGGATTTTTCTTATCTTTAGTTAATTTCCATTCTCTATAATCCTTAGTACCATCATCGTAAATGAAATCCTCTTTTAAAATTAAAATTTCTCCATTCCATGATCCATCAATAAATACTTTAAAACTTTTTTTAATATTTCCAAACCTGTCTTCAAAAACACCTCTTGCGATCGTTTTGCCATTAAAATATTCCTCCAGCTTCAAAACTGGTTTTTTATCTTTATAATCTTCTAGTTTCATATTTGAACACCCATTAATTAAAAAAAAAAAAATAATAATTAAAATATTTTTCATATTCTATAATATCCACTTTTTAGTCGTTTTAAAATCATTAACCCACCCTCTAAAAATTTTTTTGGATATGGACCATTTTTGTTTATCCAGCTAAAATCCTGTATATCAATATATTTTAAATTACCAGTCCATTTTTTTAAACAAAAAACATTTAAAACAATAAAGTTTTTATTATCATATGTATGATTTATCAAATCTAGGTGTGACAAATTTTGCTCATTAATATGAATGCCAAGTTCCTCAAAAAGTTCACGTTTTATTGCATCCTCAAATGTTTCATTTCTTTTTAGTTTTCCGCCTGGAAATTCCCAGTATCCACCAAAATATTTTTTAAAAGGTCTTTTGCAGAAAAGAATTTTATTTTTTTTTTTTAAAAGACAAATAGATACGAAAATAAAATTCATTTAATTTCTATAATCTGAGTTTATTTTAATATAATCATGTGTTAAATCACATGAATAAGCTTTGAAATTTGAATTACCACTTCCAAGTGTAACTAAAATTTTAATTTCGCAACTTTTCATATATTTAGCAGCTAATTTTTCTTTATAACTTTTTAGTATCTCTCCTTTTTTAAAAACAAACTGATTCCCAAATTTTAAACTAATTTTTTCAATGTTTACATTTACATTCGACTTTCCAATAGCCATAATGATTCTACCCCAATTTGGATCTTCTCCAGCTATGGCAGTTTTAAATAGTTGAGAATTTGCTATTGAAAAGGCAACCTGTTTTGCGTCTTTTTGAGTTTTTGCCTCAGTAACAGAAATCTCAATAAACTTCTTAGCACCTTCTCCATCAATCGTTATTTGCTTTGCTAAAGATAGCATTACTTGAAAAAGTTTTTTACTAAAAATCTTAAAATACTCAGATTTTTCATTTACTATTAATTTATTATTTGCTTTACCAGTTGAAAAAATAAGAACCATATCATTAGTTGAAGTATCGCCGTCGACAGTAATTGAATTAAATGTTCTTTCTAAATTTTTTTTTAATGCTAGCTTTAAAAGTTTATTTGAAATATTTAAATCAGTAAAAATGAAACCTAACATTGTGGCCATATTAGGATAAATCATTCCTGAACCTTTACCAATAGCTGCAATATTTATTTTTTTGTTATTTAATACAAAATTTTCAGAGGATAATTTTGCAATTGTATCTGTTGTCATAATCGCTTTTGCTGCTTTAATCCAATTAACAGATGATGAATGTTTAATTTGCTTAATTAGATCAGGTAACTTATTTAAAATTTTTGCAATAGGAAACTTTTCACCTATTACACCTGTTGATGCAAAATAAAATTCTTTTTTTTTTATTTTAAGTTTGTCGAAAATTTTTTTTTGAATTAATTTTAATGAATTAAAACCATGTTTCCCAGTCAAAGCATTTGCGTTTTTAGTATTGACAAATAATGCTTTTACTTTTTTTGACTTATTAAGCTTATTCCACTTTATACACTCAGCCTGAACTCGAGATTTTGTGTATACTCCAGCATGATTAGCTCCATCTTTAAAGTAAAATATGGAAATATCATTCCTATCTAATCTTTTATATAAATTAGCATTGCAAGAGGACATGCTTAATCCACTAATTTTAGGTAAATCAATAAAATGCCCGTTTTTTTTTAAAAAAAGCGATTTAAATAAATTTTTAATTTTTAAATTCATATTTTTAAAAGTTGATATTTTAAGGGTTTATAAGATACATAAACACAATTTGCTATTAATAAAAAGTACAGAATTATGAAGCTTAATTTTTTAAATAAATTATTTGGATCATCTAATGAAAGAAAAATAAATGCAATAAAACCTATTGTGCAGCAAATTAATAATCTCGAATTAGAGATAGAGAAACTACCAGATAATGAATTAAGAAACAAAACTACAAAACTTAAGAATATGGTTAATCAAAATAAAAATCTGGACGCAGTATTGCCTGAAGCTTTCGCGTTAGTAAGAGAGGCGAGCAAAAGAACCATTGGTCAGAGACATTACGATGTTCAATTAATGGGTGGTGTTGTTTTACATCAAGGTAAAATTTCGGAGATGAAAACAGGAGAGGGTAAAACTCTTGTAGCTACACTACCAGCATTTTTGAATTCTTTAAATTCAAAAGGAGTTCATATTGTTACCGTGAACGACTATTTAGCCAAGAGAGATTCTGAGTGGATGGGTCAAATATATAAATTTTTAGGTTTATCTGTGGGCTGTCTAACAAATGAAACTTTGGATGAAGATAGAAAAAAAATTTACGCCAGTGATATAATTTATGGAACTAATAACGAATTCGCTTTTGACTATCTTAGAGATAATATGAAACTTTCAATTGATGAAATGGTTCAACGCAGTTTTGAGTATTGTATTGTTGACGAAGTTGATAGTATTTTAATTGATGAGGCAAGAACACCTCTCATAATTTCTGGTCCGACTGAAGATACTTCGACCGAATATTACTTGTGTAATAAAATAGTAAATGAATTAGGCGAAAAATCATACCATAAAGATGAAAAAGATAAAAATGCAACTTTGAGTGATCTTGGCGTTGATCAAGTAGAAAAAAAATTGAAAAAAGTAAACTTATTGCAAGGTGACAATTTTTATGATCCGAGAAACATATCTTTAGTTCATCATATTAATCAATCATTAAAAGCAAATAAACTTTTCTATAAAGATAAAGATTATATTATTAAAGATAATACTATTCAAATTATAGATGAATTCACAGGACGTGTTTTAGAAGGAAGAAGATACTCTGATGGTTTACATCAAGCCATAGAAGCAAAAGAGGGTGTACCGATACAAAACGAAAACCAAACTTTTGCGTCAACTACTTATCAAAACTATTTTCGTCTTTATAAAAAATTATCAGGTATGACAGGTACAGCAATAACTGAGTCTCAAGAGTTTTTTGATATTTATAAACTTGATGTTGTTGATATGCCAACTAATATGCCAATAAAAAGATTAGATTTAAATGACCAAATTTATAGAACTGAGAAAGAGAAAAATGAAGCAATTTTAGCTAACATTAAAGAAGCAAATCTTAAAGGTCAGCCAGTTTTAGTTGGAACAACAAGTATTGAAAAATCAGAGGTGCTGTCAGATTATCTTACAAAGAATAATCTAAAACATAATGTATTAAATGCAAAGCATCATGAAAAGGAAGCTTCAATTATAGCCCAAGCAGGAAGATACGGTTCTGTTACGATTGCAACAAATATGGCTGGACGCGGTACGGATATCCAGCTTGGAGGAAACCTTGAAATAAGAATTCTAGAGTCTAGAGACACTGATGAGGAAGATAAGTATAAAAAAGAAAAAAAAAGAGTTACTGACTCAGGGGGATTGTTCGTAATTGGAACTGAAAGACATGAAAGTAGAAGAATTGACAACCAGTTAAGAGGTAGATCTGGACGACAAGGTGATAATGGAAAATCAATTTTCTTTCTAAGTCTCGAGGATGATTTAATGAGAATTTTCGGCTCAGAAAGAATAGACACTATGCTACAAAAACTAGGCTTTAAAGAAGGAGAGTGCATTGACCATCCATGGATAAATAAGGCGTTGGAAAAAGCACAACAAAAAGTTGAGTCCAGAAATTTCGATATAAGAAAATCCTTGCTGCAATTTGATGATGTAATGAGCGATCAGAGAAAAGTAATATATGAGCAAAGATTGGAAATATTAAAAACAAAAAATATATATGTAATAACTAATAATTTTTTTAACGATGTAGCTTTTGATATAATTAACTATTCAAAATTATCTCAAGAGCAAATGGATAAAAATATTTTAAAATCAAGAATTGAACGAATTTTAGGATCTAAAGTAGAAGACCAAGATATAAAAAAATTCATAAATTTAAGTCAAGATAACAAAAAAAATAAGTTGAAATCAAAGTTTGAAGAAAAAAGAAAAAGAAGAATTGCGCAAGTCGGAGATGAAATTAATAAAGATATAGAAAAAAAAATATTCTTACAAAACCTAGATTTTGAATGGAGAAATCATTTACAATATTTAGAGCAACTTAGACAGGTAATTGGTTTGAGGGGTTATGGACAAAAGAATCCTATTGATGAGTATAAAAGAGAAAGTTTTAACCTTTTTCAAAACTTATTAGAGAAAATTAAGGAAAATATTGTCATTTTTTTATCAAACATGGAGATTACAATTACGGATCAGATGCAAAAGGAATTATCTAAAGATATCATCAAAACTGAGAGGATTGACGGTTGTCTATTAAATGATAATGAAAAGAATAAAATTTCTCGAAATGAAAGGTGTCCCGCCACTGGAAAAAAATTTAAATCTTGTTGTGGATCTTTAATTAAATAGATATGATAATATTACAGAAATCAAACTGAAAATTACTAAGCCTGCAATAATTTTTTTGTTTTTAAAAACACTATCTTTTATCTGAATTTTACCTATTCCCTTCAAAGAACCAATTTCGGATGGTAAATTATATCCAACATTTTTAAATTTCTCTTCTCTTTCAAACAAAATATCTTCTGGTGATTTTGAATTGTAATAACTTATATATTTTAAAATTTCTTCTTTAATTTTGTAAGATATTTGTTCAGGACTTCTATGTGCGCCTCCTAAAGGCTCTTTTAATACAGAGTCTATTATTTGATATTTTTGAAGGTCTTGGGCTGTTAAATGCATTGCTTCTGCTGCTTCTTTAGATTTAGTTGCATCCTTCCATAATATGGAAGCGCAACCTTCTGGTGAAATAACAGAATAAATTGAGTGTTCTAACATTAATATCTTGTTGGATGTAGCTAAAGCTATAGCCCCACCAGATCCACCCTCGCCTATTACGATTGATATAATCGGAACTGTTAGGCTTAAACAACAATCAATTGATTGAGCGATTGCTTCTGCTTGTCCTCTTTCTTCAGCTCCCTTCCCAGGATATGCTCCTGGTGTATCAATTAATGTTATTATGGGTATTCTATAATTTTCCGCCAGTTTCATTAAACGAATACATTTTCTATACCCTTCTGGTCTCATCATACCAAAGTTTCTTTTTATTCTTGATTGAGTATCATTTCCTTTTTCCTGACCAATAACTAAAACAGATTTACCATTAATTTTTGCAAAACCAGATAATACTGATTCATCATCACCAAAATTTCTATCACCAGCTAACAGTTGAAAATCACTAAATATTGAGGAAATATAAAATTCTGCCTTTGGTCTATTTTCATGCCTAGCTATCTTAGTTTTTTTCCAACCATCTAAATTTGAATAAATATCGTGAATTTTTGATTTTATTTTATTCTCTAATTCGTTTATTTGTGAATTATTTATTGTAGATAAACCATCTTCTTTGTTAAATGGATTTTTTAACTTGTCAAGATTTTTGTCTAATTGTTCAAGCTCTTTTTCAAAATCTAAATAATACATCTAAGCCTCATAAAGAAAATTCGCTTTCAATAAAAGTTAATTTTAAAGCTTCTAAATTAATATTATCAAAAATCTTTACGATTGCTAAAATATTTCTAGTATAATTATTTTGATCGTTACCCAAATTATTAATATACAAAAGAGTTTTTACTAACGCTTCATTATTACGTTTTTTTTCAATTGAATTAAATATCTCATTAGGGATATATATTTTTTTTTCATAAAAGGACTGCGTCATAGATTTAGGTAAATTAACTTTCTCTAATTTAAGCAAATTGATAAAAGCAATGTCTTTTTTACTAAGTTTATATTGTTTTTTTTTAATTTTTTTGTCAAAAGAGTTTAGTATTTTTAGTATTTTCTTTTTATTTTTTTTATCTATATCTTTATAAAATATCTTCTTTAATTCTGACGAATATATATAATTATTATTATATTTATTTGATTTTATAAGTGTACTTTCTTTAAAAATCTTTATCTGATTATAAAGTTTACGATCTATTAATTTGGGTTTAGTTTTATATATTTTATCTAGCTCTAAGTAATAAACGGGTTCAGCAATTTTTCGCAAACCACTTAATGTAAGTTGATCTTTAAATTTTTTTATAACTTGCAACTTAATTTCAGGTTTTTGAGCCAACAAAATTGCTTGATACAATATTGCATGTAACTCAGGGCGTTTTAAATTTCCTACAGCATTTTCGAAATTTAATAATTGATCAAACGAAAAATTATATTTTTTATAAATTTCTAAAATTTTTTTATAATCATAAAGATCTTCGTTAGCTGATTTTTCTAAAAAAATTACAAAATTATTTAAGTTTTCGTTAGTGTCATCAAGGTTTCTATTCATAGCCTTAACTAAGAGTTTATCAACAATGCCACTATTAAAAAAATAATTTTTTAATTCCATTGTCTTTGTAAAATTTTCATATTTAATATTAATTTCGTCATGAGTAAGGATTGATAAATGAGCATTAAAAACATTATCGTAATTTGGTGTGCCTTTTTTATCACTTATCTCGGTTAAAAAATATATCTTATCCAAAAAAAAATTATTTATTTCAAATGTTTCACGTATTAATTCTAATTGCGATTGAGCCTGTTTAGTTTTGTTATTTTTAACTAAACAATAGATTTTAAATTTATCCAACTCTTTATTCTGAACTTCTGTAGTCATTAAATCTGTGTAAGCGCATGCTCTGTTTATTTGACCTTGGGACACATAATAGTTAACGAGAAAATTTAATAATTCAGGGTTTTTATTAATTATTTTATTTTTATTGATAACCTCATCAATTAAATTTATTTTTTTGTTCATAATTAACCATTCACTTATAAATTTTAAATGTTGATCTCCTTTGTCTTCAAAAGTGCTTATATTAGATTTTGTTAAAAATATTTTTTGTGAAAGATTAATTAAACTTTTTCTATTTTTATCTGAATAAATTTTTAATAAATTTTCATAAAGTTCTTTATCAATACCTGCCCAAAAATTAATGTCTATTTTCGTATCACTAGGTTCGTATAGTCCAAAAATTACCTCATCCTCAATTTTTAAGGATTGGTCAATTTTATTAATTCCTAAATTTATTTTATTCTTGTCAAAAATTGTTTTTGGTAGATCTTTTTTCGATTCTTTATTTTTCTTTATTTTTGTTGACACATTTTTATTATTCTTTAAATTGTCTTCTTTGTTTACTTTTATCTCTTTCGACTTTTTCCAAATATCTTTGCTATCACTAAAAACTTTTGTAGATATTAAAATCAAAACAATAAATAAAAATATATTTTTACTTAATTGGTACAGCAATTTCATTTGGTATAACTTTTTTACTTGCGTTTGGTTTCGGAGATATATCTAAATAATTTACAAGATATATAATACCAAAAACAAATATGGCAAATGGGAGAATTTTTTTTAATATAATGTTTTTAATCATTTGCATTTAGTTTTATAAACATTTTAGTCAAAAATATGATATTAAATTAAATTATTCATCAAATAATGTTAAAAACACTTGTTTTAGTTGGAATGATGGGGTCTGGAAAAACCTCTGTAGGTAAAGAATTGGCAAAATATTTAAACATTCTTTTTTTTGATAGCGATAAAGTGATAGAAGAAAAATGTAGTAAAAAAATATCTGAAATATTTCATCTAAAAGGTGAGGAATATTTTAGAATAATAGAAGAAAAAGTATGCTGTAAATTAATAGATGGTAAGCCGAAAGTATTATCTTTAGGTGGCGGCGCCTTTTTAAACAAAAATGTAAGAAAAAAAACTAAGAAATATGGAACATCAATATGGATTAAGCCAAGCTTAAATACAATTTTTCAAAGGTTAGAGACTTCAAAAAAAAGAAGGCCTAAATTAGATTACCGAAATCTTAAAAATTCTATAAAAGAAATTTATGAAAATAGAAAAAAAATTTATAAAAAAGCTGATTATACAATTATTATAAAATCTGATAACAAAAAACAGATTATTAAAAAAATATTAAAAAAAATATGAAAAGATTGATTGTTAATACAAAATCAAAAAAATATCCAATTTTTATCGGACAAGATATTTTGTGTAAGTTTAATCATTTTAAAAAAAAATACGCAAAAAACTCAAAAAAAATATTAGTAATTAGCTCTAACAGGATTCCAAAAAAATATTTAACTAACTTAAGAACAAATTTAAAAGATTCAAAATGTTATAATATTATTTTACCAGATGGAGAACAAATTAAGCAAAGTGTATATATTATTAAAATAACGAACTTATTATCAAAATATAACTTTAATAGAAATGACTGTATAGTAGCATTAGGCGGTGGTGTTATTGGTGATCTAGCTGGTTTTGCTAGTAGCATTTTTAAACGTGGGATAAATTTTGTTCAGGTGCCCACTACTTTACTCTCACAAGTCGACTCTTCTGTAGGTGGTAAAACAGGTATTAATAATAAATTTGGAAAAAATGTAATTGGATCATTTTATCAACCAAATTTTGTTTTGATCGACATCAATACTCTTTATTCATTACCACAAAGAGAAATGGTTGCTGGATTTGCTGAAATATTGAAATATTCAATGATATTAGATAAGAAATTTTTTAATTGGCTATTCAAAAATGGGAAAAAAATAATAGAGCAAAAAAATCAAAGATTAATTTCGACAGCAATTTATAAAAGTTGTAAATACAAATCTTTCGTTGTTAGCAAAGATGAAAGAGAAAATGATTATAGAGCTATCTTGAATTTTGGTCACACATTTGCTCACGCAATTGAAACTATTACTCACTACTCAAAAAAAATTATCCATGGCGAAGCTGTTTTAATTGGTATGATCTTAGCCTCAAGATTGTCTTGTAAATTGGGATATTTAAAAAAAAAAGAACTAGAAGATATAATTAAACTATTCAAAAAATTTAACTTTAATTATAGCTACAAAAAATTTGTCAATAAGCAGAATGCTAATAATATTTTTAAAATCATGAATAATGACAAAAAATCTGATGGTAAAAAAATTAAAATTGTTATATTAAAAAAAATTGGAAAATCACTAGTAATAAAAACTACGTTAAATAAAACCTTCATACCTTTGATAAAAGAAGATCTAAAAAATGGAAAATATTGATTTTTTACCTATTTTTTACATCCTAATTTTAATAATAATTTCTGGAATGCTATCAGGCTCCGAAACATCTATAACATCAGTAAATAAAAGTAAAATTTATAAACTTGCCAACAAAGGTGATAGAAAAGCAAAAAGATTATTACATCTTATAAAAAATAAAAATGATCTTATAGGGTCAATACTCGTTGGAAACAATATTGTTAATATTTTAGCATCTGTATTGGCGACTGCAATTTTAATTAATTATTTCGGTAGTGAGGGCATCATTTATTCTACGATTGTAATGACGTGTTTAATAGTTATTTTTGCTGAGGTTTTGCCAAAAAATATTGCTTTAATTAAGGCTGACAGATTTGCACTATTTTTTTCTGGTCCTCTTATAATTTTTCTAAAAATCTTATATCCGATCAATTTAATATTGAAATTTTTAAATTCTATTGTTTATAAAATCTTTAGCATTAGTCAGAAAGATAATGATCAATCTGTTACAGAAGATATAAGAAATATAATTGACATGCATGAAGATGAGGGTGGGCTTCACAAGGATGAAGGAAATATGATCAACGCTATACTTGATTTAAAAGAAATTACTGTTGAAAAAATTATGACTCATAGAAAAAATATTTTTTCACTAAATATTAATGAAACAAAACTTTTTTACTCAACAATTGCTAAAAGTTCTTTTAGCCGTATTCCAATATGGGAAAATGATCCTAACAATATCCTGGGTATCATACATGCTAAAAATATTTTAAGTTATTTAGATAGCAAAGGTAAAATTGAAATTCAAAAAATTAAACAAAGCATTCTACAACCGTGGTTTATTCCCGAAACAACTAAAGTAAAAGATCAATTAAATGAGTTTATTAAGAGAAAAGAAAAACTCGCTTTTGTAATTGATGAATACGGTGAACTCATGGGTTTAATTTCGTTAGAGGACATTATTGAAGAAATAGTTGGAAACATTTTTGATGAAAAAGACTTTTCAACTATTGGTATTAGAAGAATATGTAAAAACCAATACAGAATTAGAGGTGACGTTAATTTAAGGGATATTAATAGAGAGTTAGATTTAAATTTACCGGATAATGATGCATCGACTTTAGCAGGTTACATTATTTTTAAGACAGAGGCTTTACCAGAAGTGGGCCAAACTTTTAGATTTGATAAAATAATTTATGAAATTTTAAATAAAAACAAAAACCAGATTACACAAATCAAGGTTATTTTAGATAAATCTTTTAAGAGTTAGTAATTTCGATTTCAAGCGCATGAATATAATCTTTCATTTCACCAGAAAGACATGAATATATTTTTTTATGTGACTCAATTTTAGAAATTTTATTAAAATCGGTATCTTTAATTATTATTTTAAAATGACTGTTACCATTTTTAGGAGATTGTCTGTGTTTTTGATGTAAATAAGAATTATTAATAACACTTACACTTTTAATTCCTAAATTATTTAATAATTTTTTTTTAATTTTTGTTTCAGCATTCATTTTTTTTTTATATTATACACTGTTTATGAAAAAAAGTTGTGAAAATTTAAATTGTTATGAACGAGGTTTTAAAGAAGTTCTTATAAGAGATAAAAAAAATAAAGAGTATAAAATATTATGCAAACAACACTATGAACAATATATTAAAAATCAAGATTTAAATTGTAGTTGGGCGTCTTGTAATAGACTTGGTGAGTTCAAAGCTCCTGCTAAAGATCAAAAAAAATATGTTTGGTTTTGTGAAGAACATATTAAGGTGTATAATAAAAAGTGGGATTTTTTTGAAGGTATGACGCAAGCTCAAATTGAAGAATTTATATTTAAAGACATTATTGGTCACAGAAAAACCAAAAAATTTGGATCAATGGATAATTTTTTTAACGATTTATGGAATAATGCTATCGAGGATGAGTTATTAAATATTTCAAAATTTAAAAGTTCACTTGATATTAAAAACCAAAAATATACAGAAAAACAACTGGCGGCTATAAAAAAAATGGAATTAAAACCAAACATCACTTGGATAATGATAAAAGAACAATTCAAAAAACTTGTGAAAAAATATCACCCTGATATGAATGCTGGCGATAAAAAATACGAAGAAAAACTAAAAGAAATTACAATTGCATATTCTTATTTAAAATCATCGCTAAGCGATAAACAAAAGGTGGCTTAAAAAAAATGATAACTGATCATCATCCAGACTTAAAGATTTCAGTTAAACAAACTTTCAACATTGATAGCGATTTAGAAGTACCAGCTTTCTCTAAAAAAAATGATTATGTGCCAGAAATTGATAACACTTATATATTTGATAAAGACACAACCTTAGCAATTTTAGCTGGTTTCTCTAATAACAAAAGAGTAATGGTACAGGGTTATCACGGAACAGGAAAATCAACTCACATAGAACAAATTGCTGCAAGACTAAATTGGCCTTGCGTTAGAGTAAATCTGGACAGTCATATAAGTCGTATTGACCTTATAGGTAAGGATGCGATTGTTATAAAAGACGGAAAACAAATCACTGAATTTAAAGAAGGTATATTACCTTGGTCTTTACAAAATCCTGTAGCATTGGTTTTCGATGAGTATGATGCTGGTCGGCCTGATGTAATGTTTGTTATACAAAGAGTATTAGAAAGTGAAGGTAAATTTACACTTTTAGACAAAAACAAAGTAATAAAACCTAACAACTCATTTAGATTATTTGCAACTGCCAATACAATTGGTCTAGGAGATACTAGTGGCCTTTATCACGGAACTCAACAAATTAACCAAGGTCAAATGGACAGGTGGAATATTGTGACTACACTTAATTACCTTGATCAATTAAAAGAAGAAGAAATTATTTTGGCAAAATGTGAATTTCTTAAAAATAATGAAGGAAAAAAAATAATTAAGAATATGGTACAATTGGCTAATTTATCACGTAATGGGTTTGCCAATGGTGATATTTCAACAGTTATGAGTCCAAGAACAGTTTTAACGTGGGCAGACAATTTTAGAATTTTTTCTGATTTAAGTCATGCTTTTAAAGTTTCTTTTTTAAATAAATGTGATGAGCTTGAGAAGCCAATAATATCTGAATATTACCAAAGATGTTTTGGAGAAGATATTACAGCTATAAAAAATAAATTGTGAAATTAATGGCTGATAATTCAGAACTTGAGATATATAAAATAGCTATACATTCGGCAGCCAAAGCAATTGCAAGAAAAAGTTTTAAAGAAAAAAGAGAAAAATTTGATAAGATAACTAAACCAAAAATTTTATCAATTAAAAATAAAGAGGAAATACTTGAGGCTAGAGTTGTATCCGATAGCGAAGCTTTAAAAATTAAATATAGCAACGAAACTCTTTTTAATAAAAATCAACCAAATGGAACGATTAGTAGAGCAATCTATAATATTGCAGAAAAAATTAGATATGAAAAAATTGGTTCCGATCAATATAAAGGAATAAAAAATAATATTAATCAATTTTACAATAAAAAAATTTCTGAAAGTAACGTGCATTCTCAAAATTTTGTAGCAGATGCTTTTGAAGCATATTTAAGAAATAAAGTAATGAATTTTGATATTCCAAAAAATAAAAAAGAAGATTTTAAAAGATGGAATGAAATATTTGATAATAAAGTTTCGAAAAAAATAGCTTCTTTAACGCAAAGTTTAGATAATCAACATGAATATAGCACAAAGATTAAATCTATTATTGATGATTTAGAATTTCAAGATCAAAATCAAAATCCTAAGAATACACAAAATGAAGATGATAATGAGGAAGATAAAAAAGAACAAGATAATGAAAAGCAACAATTACAAGACCAAGAGAATAACCAATCAAAAAATCCAGAGTTTGATATGGAAAATTTAGTTCCAGAAATAGATTTTGATCCAAGCTTAAATGATCAAGAAATTTCCTTAGAGGATACCGATAATGAGGATATTAAAACATCAAGAGTACAAAAAAAAATATCCAAAAGTAATAATAAGTATAAAATTTTTACTAATCAATTTGACAAAATCTTAGAAGCGAGCGACCTGATCACTGATGAAGAAATTTTAAAACTAAGGAATAATTTAGACGTTCAACTTTCTTCACTACAATCATTTATTGCAAGATTAGCAAATAAGTTACAGAGAAAACTACTTGCAAAACAAAATCGATCTTGGAATTTTGATCTGGAAGAAGGTTTGTTAGATGCTTCTAAATTGCCTCGAATAATAATAGATCCATTTAATTCATTATCTTACAAAAAAGAAAAAGATATTGATTTTAAAGATACTATTGTAACTTTATTAATTGATAATTCTGGATCGATGCGTGGAAGACCAATTACAATTGCTGCTATTTGTGCTGATATCTTGTCTAGAACTTTGGAACGATGCTCTGTAAAAGTTGAAATATTAGGATTCACAACCATGAACTGGAAAGGAGGAAAAAGCAGAGAGCTATGGATGAAACATAAAAAAGAGAGTCCAGGCAGATTGAATGATTTATGTCATATAATTTATAAAGCAGCAGATACCCCCTGGAGAAGATCAAAAAATAATTTAGGATTAATGTTAAAAGAAGGAATATTAAAAGAAAATATCGATGGAGAAGCAATTCTTTGGGCTTATAACAGGCTAAAAAAAAGAAAAGAGGAGAGAAAAATTATCATGGTAATTTCTGATGGAGCCCCCGTTGATGATTCTACCTTATCCGTTAATCAACCTAGTTATTTAGAACTTCATTTAAAAAAAGTAGTAAATTGGATTGAAAAAAATTCTGAAATTGAAATTAATGCTATTGGTATAGGTCATGATGTAACAAATTATTATGAAAAAGCCATTAAAATTGCTGACGTTCAAGAATTAGGAGATGCAATGGTTGATCAACTTGTAGACCTTTTTATAAACTCACCAAATAAAAAAAGGGTCTTAAACTGAAATTAATTTTTTTACAAAAATTCTAAAAGGTATCAGCATCAACATAGCAATTAAGATTTTAACAATAAAATCTCCTAAAGCAAGTGTTACCCACGGTGTATCTGTTCCATAAAATGCAATTGAAAAAAATAAAACTGTATCTACAGCTGAAGAGATTATTGATGACAAAAATGGAGGAATAAACCAATGTTTATTTTTTCTCAATTGATTAAAAATTTTAGCATCTAGTAATTGAGCAACTAAAAAAGCAGTTCCAGAACCAATTACTATTCTAAAAGAAATAAAGTTAAAATCGCTGATTGAAAAAAATAAAGACACTCCTATACCCCAAAAAAAACCTATGTGGATTACCTTTTTTGTAAAATTTATTCCATGAACTCTATTAGCTAGGTCAGTAACCAAAAAGGCTATAGGGTAAGTAAAAGCACCCCAAGTAAGAATATTTTGAAGATTTAAAATTTTGAAAGGTATCTGAACAAGGTAATTTGATGCCAAAACAATTAGCATCATAAATAAAACATAAGGTGTTAATTTTTTAAAATTCAACTAACTTTTGTTTTTACTTTTGTTTTTACCATCAAGTCTTTTTTGATTTTTTTTATTCTCGGAGCTAATTTTTTATTTTTTGCTCGAATTAAAAATTGATCTAAGCCACCTCTAAAATCAATTGCTTTCAAAGCTCGAGTAGATATTTTTAGACTAATGTTTTTTTTTAATATTTCACTTTTTAACGAAACTTTCTTCAAATTAGGATAAAACTTTCTCTTAGTTTTGTTATTTGAATGGGATACTTTATGACCGCTCATTGGTTTTTTACCAGTTAATTCACAAACATTTGCCATAAGTAAAAAGGATATATTTCTTTAAAATGTTTTGGTCAAGAAGTTTTTAAGAATTCACATTGTGATTGAATTTGACAATTTGAATTTACAAGCATATTTATTAACTATTATCTTCAACGACTAATGCTTGATATATATTTACCAATTGCACAAGTTTATATTAATGTTCCATTATTATTAATTATTAGTGCAACTGTTGGTTTTTTAACAGGATTGCTCGGCATAGGTGGTGGCTTTTTGATGACACCTATATTAATATTTTTAGGCATACCTCCAATTTATGCTGTAGCAAACGGAGCAAATAATATTCTTGCAGCTTCGGTTTCTGGATCTCTTGCTCATTATTTTAAAAACCACATTGATGTAAAAATGGGAATACTAATTTTAATTGGTGGACTTATTGGTTCTATTATTGGGGTTGAAATATTTATTTATTTTTTAAAAACGGGTTCAATAAATATTTTAATATCATCATCGTATTTTTTTCTTTTGAGTACAATCGGTATGTTAATGTTTTATGAAAGTTTAAGCGAAATGAGGAGAATTAGAAATAATAAATTTATAAAAAGACGTCTTCATAGACATTATTGGATCCACAATTTACCTTTTAAGGTAAGAATTCAGGCATCCAAACTTTATATTAGCGCAATCGGGCCAATTTTTTTTGGTATAGTTATTGGTCTTATCTCATCGTTACTCGGCGTAGGAGGTGGTTTTATTTTAGTACCAATACTAATTTATATATTAGGTATGCCAGCAAAACTTGTTCCTGGGACTTCTTTGTTTGCAATGATTTTTGTTATGATTATCGTAACTTTGTTGCATGCAATTGCAAATAAAACTATTGATCTTTACCTTGTAATAATATTAGCTTTTGGTTCAGTTATTGGTGCACAAATTGGCTCCGTTATAAGTAGTAAATTAGCAGGAGAAGAACTTAGAGGCCTTTTATCAATTTTAATTCTAACTTTTGGTTTTAAATTTGGTTATGACCTCTTTTTTTCAAAAATATTACCTTCTCTAAATATTACAAATACTCTTACTCCTGAATTTAATAATTTTACAAAGTTTATAATTAATATTTCTGATAACCACCCAATTATTTACGGTATAACTTCCGTATCCATTGCAATAGGTATTGGTATTACAGTAGCGTATTCTGTGAAAAAAATTACTAAATGAAAAATTTTAAATTAATAAAAAATCTTTGTTATAGCGGTTTAATACCTTTTTATTTTTTATCGATAACAAATCTTTATCACTATAATTTTATTATCGTAGATTTATTTTCATTATACTCACTTGTAATTCTAAGTTTTTTATTTGGTTCTGCATGGCTTAACTTATTAATAACACCCAAAAAAAAAGCTGATAAGATATTACTAATAATTGTTATATTAAGTCCAATATTCTTATTAATGAACGAAATATTATCAAATATAAAACTAAAGTTCTTTATTTATGGATTATTTTACTTAATAATTTTTTATATTGATAAAGAATTCATTCAAAACAAAGAATATTTAAAAGTTAGAAAAAATTTAACTATTAATGTAAGTATTACATATCTTATTTTTTTATTTAGCATTTACTCCAATAGCATCTGAAATATTTTTTAAACCATCTTTTTTTAACAAACAAACAAGTTCTCTATTAATTTTTGACGCAACATAAGGTCCCCTAAATACCATTGCGGTATAAAGTTGAAGTAAATTTGCGCCACATTTTATTTTCTCATATGCAGTTTTTCCATCATGAACACCGCCAACTCCGACAATTGGTATTTTACCCCTCAAGTTTTTATAAAAACTTTGTATTACAATATTTGAATGTAAAGATAATGGTTTTCCCGAAAGACCTCCTTCCTCATTTTTATTTTTATCTAATAGATGTTCCTTTCCTGTAATCGTAGTATTAGTTAATATTATACCATCAATTTTTTTTTCTAAAAAAATATCTGATAATCTATCTATTTCGTTATTATTCAAATTAGGAGATAATTTAAAAATTATAGGTTTTGCTATCTGTTGACTACTTTTATAAATTTGAAGAATTTTTATTAAATCAGTTATTTTTTTAATCTCATGTTGCTTTCGTAAATTTGGTGTATTTGGTGATGATATATTAATTGCTATATAATCAACTCGATTGTAAAATTTTTTCATACATTTTAAATAGTCAATTTGATCAGTTGCATTTTCTTTATTCGGACCAATATTTACACCTAATATTCCAAGTTTAGGATTTTCATTAATTCTTTCGTATATTTTTTCCATTCCCTCATTTGGAAAACCTAAACGGTTAATAATTGCTTCATCATCATTAAGTCTGAAGACCCTTGGTTTTGCATTTCCATTTTGTGATTTCGGTGTTACAGTACCGACCTCCACAAAGCTGAAACCGAGACTGTACATAGTATTATAAACTTCCGCGTTTTTATCAAAACCTGCTGCTAATCCTATAGGATTTTCAAAATTAATTCCGAAAACTTTGATTTTTAATGATTGTTCTTTTTTGCATTTAAAAAAATTAAATGGAATATTTTTTTGCTTGAAAAATTTAATAGCTAGTTTATGTGCTGACTCGGGATCAAAGAATCTAGCGAAATAGTTAAATATATTATTTAACATCTTATCTATTTAAACTATCTTTTAATAATTTAATTGTTTCCTTTCTTCCAAAAAAACTGATGAATGACCCCATTCTTGGACCTTGCTGATCTCCAAAAACGATTTCATATATTGCTTTAAACCAATCTCTAAGTTTGTCTTTTGAATAATATTTTTTTCCGACAGTAAATACTTCAGTTTGAAATTCTGATGAGTCGCTATGGTCTGGTAATTTTTTCAGTACTTCAATGAGCTCTAATAATGCTAGTTGTTCATTTTCATTTGGTTTTCTAAATTTTTTTAAAGGTTTTACAACATCATTAAAATATTGGATCGTATTTTTAATTAATTTTTGTAGTATTGGATGATCTTCTTGGATTATTTTTGGATTATAGTTTTTTATAAACTTCCATAAAACTTCTTCACTTTCTGCATTACTTGCACTTACTAAATTTAATAATACTCCATAAGATATAACATTTTTTTCTTTTGGTGGATTACCGTTATGAACATGCCATACCGGATTACCTAGTTTCTCTTTAATTTCTTGTACTTGATATTTTTCTAAAAAAGATAAATATTCATCTACAGCCCTTGGTATTACTTGGGGATATAGTTTTTTAGCACGTTTTGGATTTTGATACATATACAAAGCTAAACTCTCTTTTGATGCATATTTTAGCCACTCTTCAATAGTAATTCCATTGCCTTTAGATTTTGAAATCTTTTCGCCCCTTTCATCTAAAAATAATTCATATGCAAAACTATTTGGTGGAGCAGTCCCTAATATGTTGCAGATTTTTCCTGAAAGCTCAGCACTAGGTATCAAATCTTTACCGTACATTTCAAAATCTACTTTGAATGCTGACCAACGCATAGCCCAGTCAACTTTCCATTGCAATTTACAATTACCATCAGTTACTTTTGTGTTTAATTTTTCTCCATAATTGTCAAATGTAACCTCATTCTTTTTTTCATCTATTTCTATAATTGGAATTTCTAAAACTTTGCCTGACCTTGGGCAAATTGGCAAAAAAGGACTATATGTTTTTTTTCTTTCATGCCCTAATGTGGGTATTACAACATTCATAATACTTTCATAATTTTTTAAAACATTAATTAATTCATTATTAAAAAAGCCACTTTTATACATTTCAGTTGAGCTTTTAAAATCATACAAAAAATTAAATTTGTCCAAAAAAGATCTTAACATCATATTATTATATTCACCAAAGCTAGAAAATTTTTTAAAGGGATCTGGTATCGAAGTTAATGGTCTATTTAAATTATTTTTTAATAATTCATTGTTTGGTATATTTTCAGGAACTTTTCTTAAACCATCCATATCATCTGAAAACGTAAACAACTTTACAGGAATATCTGATATTTTTTTAAAAGCCTGTATTACCATGGTTGTGCGACATACCTCTCCGAACGTTCCGATGTGAGGTAATCCGCTTGGACCATATCCCGTTTGAAATAAAGCATAACCTTTTTTCTCTAAAGCTTTGCCTCTTTTTTTTATTATTTCTCTTGCTTCAATAAATGGCCATGCAGCGGAGCTCAAATATTCAGAATTCATAGATTATTCGTTTATAGGCTAAAATGAATTTTTTTCAAATTACAAACATTTGCAATATTGTCTAAAAAAAAAATTAATATACTTTCGATCTAACTTTTTTAAAATGAATTCTGGATTAAAAACTACTTTTCTAATAATTGGCTATTTAATTATTATATTATCAATATTTATGATCATTCCGCACATCATTGAAATTACTATTGGTGATAAATCTCAACATTTTTTAGTTACTGCAATATTGTCCGCATTTATTGGAACTTTATTAGTTTTAATTAGTCAAACAAAAAATAGGTCATTGAATGTCCAGCAAGCTTTTCTAATGACTAATCTTGCTTGGTTATCAATCTGTTTTTTTGGGGCCCTTCCATTGTATTTTTCTTCATTAGATCTTACTTTTGTTGATGCATTTTTTGAAAGTGTATCTGGAATAACTACTACTGGCTCAACTATTTTACCTGAAGTTGAAAGAGCTTCAAAAGGTATTCTAGTTTGGAGATCTTTATTGCAATGGCTTGGAGGAATAGGAATAATTGTAATGGCAATAACCATCCTACCCTTATTAAATATAGGAGGAATGCAATTATTTAGGTCAGAAGGAATGGAAGTTGAAAAAGTTGTTCCAAAGGCTACAGAAATTGCATTATCTATAACAAAAATTTATATAATAATAACGATCGCTTGTATTATTGCTTATTGGTTTTCAGGTATGAGTTTTTTTGATGCAATCAATCATTCTTTAACAACTGTTTCAACTGGTGGATATTCAACATATAGTCAATCTATAGGTCATTTTAATAGTGCAAAAATAGAGATAGTTGCAATTATATTCATAATAACAGGAAGTATTCCGTTTTTAGCATATATAAAATTTACAAGAGGCGATTTGTTAGTTTTTTTTAAAGACAAACAAATAACAGGGTTTATTATAATTTTGGTTATATCTATAATAATTATCTTTTTTCATTCATTAATAAATACAGAAGAAGATTTAGCAAACGCTATAAGGAATTCTGCTTTCAATGTAACTTCAATTATAACAGGCACAGGTTACACAACACAGGACTATAGCGCATGGGGTAACTTTGCTGTTTTTTTCTTTTTAGTATTAATGTTTATCGGAGGCTGCTCTGCTTCCACTACTTGTGGTATTAAAGTTTTTCGTTTCCAAATAATATTATCATTTATAGATAGACAAATTAAACAAATTTTTTATCCTAATGGTATATTTCCAATAAAATATAATAATCAAAATATAAATGACAGATTTTTAACATCTGTTTTGGCATTTGTATGTTTGTATATATTTATTTTTTTTACCTTGACTCTTTGTCTATCATTAACTGGTTTAGATTTGATTACATCAGTATCAGCAGCAGCAACTTCAATATCTAATGTTGGGCCGGGTCTTGGTCCTATGATAGGTCCAGATGGAAATTTTTTTACTTTATCCGATAATGCTAAATGGTTACTAAGTCTTGGAATGTTATTAGGACGATTAGAGCTGCTTACAGTATTAGTTTTGTTTCTTCCTTCGTTCTGGAGAAATTAATTTGACAAGCACCAATCAATAATTGCTTTTTGCCCATGTAACCTATTTTCGGCTTGATCCCATACAACTGAATTGTTTCCATCCATAACTTTATCAGTTACTTCATCTCCTCTGGCAGCAGGTAATACGTGCATGAACAAACAATCACTTTTAGCATATTGGATTAAATTATCATTAATTTGAAATTTTTTTAAATTTTTCTTTTTTTTATTCTTATCAACTTTATCACCCATTGAAATCCATTTATCTGTCATTATGCAGTCAACATCTTTAACTCCTTTCTTTGGGTCATTAAAGATTTCTATTTTACCTTTTCTTGATTTTGCCCAATTTAAAATTTTTTTTGATGGCATATAATTTTTGGGAACACATAAATTTAAAGAAAAATTAAATTGAACTGCGGCTTCTATAGCAGAATTTGAAACGTTGTTACCATCACCAACCCAAGCAAGTTTAGCTCCGTCGATAGATCCTTTTTTTTCTTCAAATGTTAATACGTCACTTAGTAATTGACATGGATGACTATGATTTGTTAGACCGTTAATCAGTGGAACCTGTATAAGCTTTGATAATTTAACTAAAGTTTGATGCTTAAAAGTTCTTAACATGACTACGTCGGAAAAACCTGATATAACTTTTGCTGTATCCTCTATAGTTTCTTCTCCTTTGCCTAAATGCATATCTGTTGAATTTATTACTATAGTTTGTCCACCTAACTGCCTCATGGCCAAATCAAAAGATAACCTGGTTCTAGTTGACGGTTTTTCAAAAATCATTAATAATAATTTATCTCTAGCATTTGAGGACTTCGAAACATAAACTTTTTTATCTTGCATATAATTTTTTTTCATTTTTTTAGCATTATTTAAAATATTCTTTAATTCAACTTTATCTACCTGCGAAAGATCCAGAAAATGTCTCATTGAAAATCACCTAGAGTTTTATCCAAAATCTTAATAGCTTCTTTGATTTCATTTTTTTTAATTATTAAAGGTGGTAATAATCTTACAACATTATCGGCGGCCTTCACTCCTAACAATTTATTTTTGAACATATGGTTTAAAAATTTAATATTATCGACAGATAATTTTATTCCGATCATCAAACCTTTTCCTCTAACTTCCAAAACTTTATTACTATGTTTGTCTTTTAATTTTACTAATTCATCTTTAAAAAATTTCCCATTTTTCTCGACGTTTTGTAAAAAACCTTTTTTTAAAATAACATCTAATACAGAGTTTCCTACTGACATTGCTAAAGGGTTTCCTCCAAAAGTACTTCCATGAGTCCCTGGTGTCATGCCTATAGAGGCTTTTTTATTAACAAGACAAGCTCCAATTGGGAAACCCCCTCCAATGCCCTTAGCTATTGGAACAATATCTGGTTTAACATTTGCGTATTGAAAAGCAAATAACTTTCCTGATCTACCTATACCACACTGTACCTCATCAAGTATTAGTAATATTTTTTTTTCATCACATATTTTTCTTAAATATCTTAGACACTTGTTAGGAATACATTTAATACCACCCTCTCCTAAAACAGTTTCCACCATTATTGCAGCTGTATTTTTTTTTATTTTTTTTCTTAAATTTAAAAATCTAGGTATAGAATTTCTAAATTCAATATGATCAAAACCAGGGACTTTAGGTCCAAATCCTTCAATCATTTTTTTTGAACCACTCGCATGAATTGCGGCAATTGTTCTTCCATGAAAAGAATTTTTTATACAAAGTATTCTATTTTTATATGATTTTCCAATAGAGAAAAAATATCTTCTAGCAATTTTAATTGCTGCTTCAGTAGCTTCTGCTCCTGAATTAACAAACACTACATAATCAGCAAAAGAATTGTTTGTAAGTCTTCTTGCTAATTTTTCTTGCTCTGGTATCTCAAAAGCATTAGATACATGTATTAGTTTTTTTGATTGTCTTTGTATAGTCTGTACCATATGAGTGTGACAATGACCTAATGAATTAACAGCAATACCAGATACAAAATCTAAATATTTATTTCCATTGTGAGCATACAAATATACTCCTTTCCCTTTTTTAAAAGATACTTTTCTTCTAGTGTATGTTCCTAATATTGCGCTCATTTAAAATTTAATTTTATAACCCTTCTTAAAAAGAAGGTAACATAATGTAATTAGAATTGCGTTACAAATTAACAAAATTATAAGTCCATGAACAACATTAGAGTCTGACTGACCTAAAAAACCATACCTAAAACCGTCAATTATATAAAAAAAGGGATTGAACTGACTTATCATATATATTGGACCATCTAATCTGTTAATAGAAAAAAAAGTCCCCGATAAAAATGATAATGGCACTATTACAAAATTTGTTACAACGGCCATATTATCAAATTTTTCTGACCATAGCCCAGTAATAAAACCCAATGATGATAAAAAGCATGATCCAAGTACAGCAAAAATGACTAGGTAAGATATTTGGTTAAATGGGACATTTATAAATAAAACTGAAACTGATACTGCAAAAAAACCAACTATCAACCCTCTTGTTATGCCACCTAAAATAAATGCTATGGTTACCTCTCCTGGAGACAATGGAGGAAACAAAATATCGACAATATTGCCTTGCACTTTCGAAATCATCAAAGATGATGACGTGTTTGCAAATGCATTTTGCATAATTTGCATTGCGATTAAGCCGGGTACTAGGAACGTAGTAAATTTATGCCCCAACACATTTGCTCTATCTACTCCGATAGCTAAACTAAAAACCGACAAAAAAAGAAGCATTGTAACAATTGGAGATACAATTGTTTGTAACCAAACATTAAAAAATCTTTGTACCTCTTTAAGGTATAAAGTGTAAAAACCTATCCAGTTGATCATACCAAATCTTCTCACTCCAACTTTATATTTGTGCTGTATTGTGCTCATAAATTTTTCATTATCAGTATATTTAAAAAAAGGGGAAAAAATGTGGATATTTAATTAACTTTTCAAAAATACTTTATTTTGCTGCTTTTTTTAATCAACATGTAGTATTCAATTAAATTGTATATCCTACATATGGATTGTACAAAAGGTAATGGCTTGGACAAATGATAAGACAGAACAACTTAAAAAATTGTGGGCAGAGGGTCATACCGCAAGTCAAATCTCTAGGATGCTAGGTGATGATATTTCACGTAACGCAGTTATAGGAAAGGCTCACAGACTAAATCTAGCAGGCAGAACTCAATCAAGAATGATCTCTTCTCCAAGAATTAATAACAATCAACATCAAAACAAAAAAGATAAATATCAAAATAAGGTGCGAAGACCAAGAGGTCTAAGGGCTATAGTTATAGAGAAAAACTTTGAGCCTGAAAATCCAACATCATTGGAAAATTTAACGGATAAAACATGTAGGTGGCCAATTGGACATCCAGATGAAAAAGGTTTTTATTTTTGTGGTAGAACACCAATGGATGAGAGAGTATATTGCAAACTCCATGTACTTCATGCCTATCAACCGCGTGGTCAAAAAAATGAGGAACCTCATAGAAACATCGATCAAGCTCAAAATTTTACACAAAAGAATATTAAACGCGCTTAAGCCTAGCTTTTTTTGTTTTAGCAAATTTGCGGTTGATTCTCCAACGTTGATCATCTCTTACAATGAAACCGCAACAATTCTTTGAACCACATTTACAACGAAACTGTTTATAGTCCTCATCGAACCCAAAACCATAATCGTAAGAAAGCTCGTCACCTTTTTTAATATCTTGGATAGCTAAAATCCAAATCTTACCTTTGATGATATCAACTTCGCAATTTGGATTACACGAATGGTTAATGTATTTTGCAGTATTTGATTTTATATCACCATCAAGAACAATTTTTTTATTTAGAGTAAATAAATAAATTGCTTTGGAATTATCAAACCGATCATCTTCTTCAACCTGCTTATGAGTGTACGGCTTGCCTTTATATTCAATTACCTTATCACCTTTGTTAAAATTTTCTCCTGCAAATAAACCCCAATTATTAATTCCAGATTTTTTTCTATAAAATTTAGACATTATTGGAAAATCTTAATAGCAACGCATCCTGATAAAATCAATATCGCAGAAATTAAAGCTAAAAAACCACCCTTCTCTTTGAGAATAAATAATCCATAAATTGATGCAAACAAAATACTCACTTCTCGTAAAGCAGCAATAACCGCGATTTTACCTACAGTAAAACCATATACCGCTGGTATATAAGAATAGATACTGCATGAGGCAGCAGCAAAAATACTTATAAAATTTTTTTTAAAATAAATAAAATTAAGATTATGTTTTTTAAAAGTGAAATAAGAAATTAAATTAAAAATAAAGCCATCCAATGCAAAGTAATAAATCAAATAAATAAAAGCATTAGATAGTCTTGCTCCTTTTGCGTCTATTGTAGAATATGCAACAATAATCGCAGCAACTAGTAAACTATATATTAAGCCTTTAATATTAATTTTTTTTAAATTTCCTTCAGAAAAAACTAGTAACAATATACCTAAGGAAATTAGAATTATAGATAGCTGATTAGATAAAGTAAGATTTTCATCAAATAATATTGGTGTTAATGCTAATAAAATTAATGAAGGTAATCCACGTGCTATGGGGTATCCATAGGACAGACCAGAATAATCATAAACTCTACATAAAAATATTTTATAAAATACGTGAATAAAAATTGTCATCAAAAAAAAAGGCCAAGCTATTTTTGGAAGAGGCTCGATAAAGAATAACAACGGAAACATTATGAAACTTCCAAGAAGAGTGAAGGCTCTAGTAAACTTTATTTTATCATTGGATTTTTTTAAAAGAATGTTCCATGAAACATGTCCCAAGGCACCCGTAAGAATGGCTAAAAATAGAATATTATCCAACCTAATATCCTAAGAACTCTTGTGCTTCTAAAACTTTTTTATAATTACCAATAAAATTTTTTCCTCTTTCACCACCAAAAGCATCTTTAACAATCAAATCCCAGTCATTGGCATTTCCAATGTAATCTTTAAAATTAGTCGAAACCTCTAAACTTTTAAAAAAATTTTCGAGTTCTTTTGGTGCATTCTCAAAATTCGGAAATAGTGCTTTTAAATTTCTGTCACAGGTTTGATCTAGACCTTGAACTGATTTAAGAATGATTGGTAAAGTAAATGAGCAAGCTATGCCATGAGGCACTTTATATTTTAAAGTTATTGGATATGAAATAGAGTGAGATATCGCTGTTTTAGTGTTTGAGAACGCCAAACCCGCAAACATAGATGCTCTCATAATTTCTTCTCTTAAATGAATATCACTTAAGTTGTTAATTAACTTTGGTAAATTTTTTAAAATTATATTTATAGAATTAATTGCATGAATATTTGAAATAGGATTAGAGTTTATATTCCATATGCTCTCGAAAGAATGGGACATTGCGTCTAAAGATGTTTCGATCGTTATTTTTTTTGGTAATGACAATGTCAATTTGCTATCAAAAATTGAGAGTTTTGAAAAAAGGCTCGTGTGTATGAGGGAGTGTTTTCTTTGATTTTCTTCATCCCAAATTGTAGCCCAACATGTTAATTCACTACCAGTGCCTGCAGTTGTAGGTATTGAAATTAAATCAATATCAGTTGAAACAAAATCTTTTGTTTTCTTTTCTAAATAATCAACAGTTCTCTGAAAATTACCTTTTCCTAAAACCAAAAATTTTGCTGTGTCGATTACAGATCCTCCTCCTAACGCAATAGCGAATTTTATATCTTTGCATTTTTCTGTGAACGATTTACATATATCTTTAAAATTCTTGTAGTCTGGATTAGGTAAAATATTATTAACAATTAATTTTGGCTCGCCTAATGCTTTGATTATCTGATTTGTGTACTGCTTAAATACGTCATCAGAGTAGGTAAAAATACAATACTCACCAACTCCAATAAGATTCTTTAATTTTTTATGATTTTCTAAAATTCCGGTCTCGAAAATTATATTTGAAGGATTTTGATATTTAAACACTTAATGCCATTTCATGTTAATATTTTTTAGGCGAGCATAACCTTTCATCTCATCAAAACATTCTTCAACACCAATACCACTTAATTTCCATCCACCATAAGGAGCACCAGAGTAGCGTCCAGCAGTATTAACCCACACGTATCCAACTTCTGCATCCTCAGCAGTTTTCATAGCGTTGGATAATGAATTTGTTACAATCATAGTGGTCAATCCATACTGTGTAGAATTAGCAATCTTTACCATCTCATTATAATTATCCCAATCAATGACAGAAATTACTGGACCAAAAATTTCTTCTTTGGCAATTTTCATATCAGGCTTTACATCACAGAAAATAGTTGGATTAATAAAAAATCCATTTTTTAAATCTTCAGACTTATTTTGATTTCCACCTATTAGTAATTTGGCGCCTTCATCAATACCGGATTTAATATAACTCATCACACCTTCAAATTGTTTTTTTGATACAATTGGGCCTATTTCATTTGTTTCAATCCAAGGCAACCCAATAGGAATGGTCTTTGCTTTCTCTACTAATGATTTTAAAAACTTATCTTTTACTTTTTTATTGACTAAAACTCGCGATGTAGAGCTACAAGACTGACCTTGTCTACTGAGGTTCATTCCTTTGATTGCTAGCCCAGCTGCAAAATCAGGATCTGCATCATCAAAAATGATAATAGGATTTTTACCTCCTAGTTCTAAGGATACATTTTTAAGCAATGGAGCAGCGCCTTTAGCTATAGCAATCCCGGTACCAACTGAACCAATTACTGCTATTCTTTTAATATCTGGATGTTCGACTAAATACTTTCCATTTTCGGGTCCGCCAGTGACTACATTTATAAGGCCTTTAGGGAATATACCCTCAAGAAGTTCACAGAATCTTAAAGAGGAAATTGGAGCTTGCTCAGAATTTTTTATAATTAAAGAATTACCCATTAATAATGGAGCTGCTATTTTTTCAACACAAAATCTAAATGGATGATTAAAAGGATTAATTTTTAGAACAACACCGTAGGGTTGATACCTAGTAAAATTTAAATGATTTTTTTCCATGGTAAATGTTTCTCCTTTTACTTCCCTAACTAAACCGCAAAAATATCTAATATTATTTACAGTTTCTTTAACATCTTTTCTCATTCCAGTTAAAGCATTTCCAGAGTCATAAGAGTCAATCAGAGCAAATTCTTCTTCTTTCTCCAAAATTTTCTTAGCAAGTTTTTCTAAAGCTTCTGCTCTTTCGATTAGAGAAGTTTTTGCCCAAATTAATTGTGCTTTCTTTGCAGACTCAACTGCTAATTCTAATTCTTTACTATCTGATATAGGAACATCAGATAGTTTTTCTCCATTGGCAGGATTAAATACATCGTAACGATTTTTTGAATTAAACCATTCTCCATTCACAAAGGTACCTTTAACTTTAAAAATATTCTTATCCATAATTTAAGGCTAAATCAAAGATATCATAATTTTTTAATTCACCCTTTGATTTATAATTTCCATTTAATTTTTTTGAAATGAATATCGGTATATCGCTTTCACCCCGACCACCATGAGTTCTAAGTGGTTCTTTTAATTTAGTTAAATCATGGTCAGTTTTCTTTTTTCCAATTGCAAATTTTTCATTTGACGTAAAAACAATATCACCAATACGATCTTCTGGTTGATGTAACTTTTCAACACTATCTTTATGATTTAAAACTAAATCAACACCGTTAATTGTTTTTAAAAAAACCATGACTTCATCTATTTTCGATTTATCTTTACAGTAAATGGTTACAAAAGATCCAAAGGCACCATGATGAACAACATATGGATCTGTAATTGTACAAACTACATTGCATGCATCTTTTCCAAATTTACTATCCAGCTCATCTTGGAGGTAGATAACATTCAATGAACCGTCTTCATTTGTTTTACCTTTCATTCCATGATCAGCAGTAAAAGATATTTCGCACCCTAAGTCATATAGCTGTTTTAAATATCCATCTATCATATGATAAAACTTGTTAGCTATTTCACTACCTGGTGCACATTTATGCTGGATATAATCGGTAGTTGATAAATACATGATATCAATTTTTTTTTTTTTAATAATCTCAACACCCGCTGCAAAAATAAATTCAGACAAATCTGAGCTATAAACTTCAGGTAGCGGTTTTTTCACAAGATCTAAAACATTTTCAATTCTGTTATCTTTCATATTAGCGCTATCAGCTTTTTCTGATGAAAAACAAATCGCTTTTTTTAAATTTTTTCCAAGCAGTTTTCTTAATTTATCTTTAGCCGTTATGACTGCAACTTTTGCACCAGCTTTCTCAAAAGCCTCAAAAATCGTATTTGTTCTAAGAAATGAGTCATCATTCATTAGTGTTTCTGTTCCAAGTTCAGGATCTAAAAAAAAGTTACCACATATGCCATGAACATCAGGTGTTGAACCCGTTACAATTGACATATTGTTTACATTTGTAAAACTTGGCATTGCACATTTGCCGACTTCATAAGTAGATTTTGAAATCATTGATTTCATAAAAGGCATCAAGCCCATTTGAATTGCTGTATCTATATAGCCCTTTGGACCTGGCTCACTACCATCTAAACAAATGATAATGCTAGTTTTTTTTGGCCAATTATAAGTTTTTCCATTTACTGAAATTGTTTGATTTAATGATGTCATGTATTTTTTATTGCGCTCCTATAATCAATATTTAACATTATATTTTAATTATACCAAATAAATAACTTGTAAAGAAAACAGATATTGGGATTAAAAACCAAGATAAAATAATTTTGATTGTATGAGTGCGCTTCACTTCTCTAAATTTATTAAAAGATGCAATTCCAATGATGCTGGCAAAAGTAATATGGGATGCTGATAGCGGCATGGCAAGCATATTAAACGGTAAAATAGAATTTAAAAGATTAATAACCATTTGAGAAGAAAAACAAATCAAAATTATGATTTGTGTAATTAATATTGATAAGGCTGCAACCGGTTTTATCTTTGATATTTGAGAACCGACACTTTGAGCAATTTTTTCTGAAAATAATAAAGCACCAATTCCAATAAACAATGATCCAAAAAAATATAATTTTTCTTCTGAGATAATAAATAACAAGTCGAGAAATTTAATATTTAAATCTAAATATGGCGAGTAAATTCCAACAATAGATGCGGTAAGGTTAGAGCCTAAAGCAAAAGCTGCTAAACAACCAAATAAGACTAAACTAATTCTAATTTGGTAATCAATTTGAAATAAGTTTAATTTAAAAAAATTAATTATTACATTTATTAAATAACAAAATAATATTGATAGCAAAAATGCCAAGATTGGCGTTGCAATCCAGAAGTAAATTAATTTTTTTAATAAATCTAAATCAAAATTAACATTATTCACTATTGCAAAACCAAAAATAGAAAAAATTAATGATTGTGAGATTGAACTTGGTATTTGAAATTTCAAAGATATTATTGTGATAATTATCACAGGCAATAATATCTTAAAAATATCTTTAATGTTTGGATATTCGATTAATAGTTTGGAATAAACAGCAGATGGATATTTAGCATTTATAATTGCCCCTAAAATTATAAAAATAAAAAAGAAAATAATCGCATATTTAAATTTTAACATTTTTGAACCAATAGCTGACCCAAAAACATTTGCACCGTCATTTGCGCCTACAATAATAGCTAGTATCACAATCAGTAATATTTCAAACATAATCTAATTTTTTGAAGAGGATATGATTAGTCTATCAGCTACGTCCTCAGAAAGATTTGCAACTTCGTCCATAATTTCCACAAAATACCTTAAATGAACTTTCGTTGCTAAACCATTTTCTTTATTAGAAAAAATAATATTTTTTAAATCTGTACTAATCTTATCTGCTTTACTTTCAACTTTTGAAACCTGTAAGCATTTTTCAATCGTAATTTTTTTGTCTACAAAAAAACTTCTGGACCCTTCTATTAACAACGATATGCACTCTGATGCAAAATCACAAAGTTTTAAAAAATTAGAATTTAATTCTACACTTACATTTGGCTTTTCAGTATTAAAACTATGGGCATTTGCTTGAATTTGACCTGGTATCTTATCTAAATTTTCAAGCATTCCTAATACATCTCCACGTAGATCTGGAATTAATGTTTCTTGATAAATTTTTCTTTCAACATTTCTTCTAATTTTATCACATTCACTCTCAAGATCAGAAATTTCGTTTGTAATTTTATTTACCTCTTGGAATTTTTTTTGGAAATAATTCTCTAATAATGTTTTAAATAGTATGTTTATTTTTAAAATATTATCTAAAAAAATGTTGATGGACTCTATAAGTTCTTTTTGATGATTTTTTAACATTACTGAGTTTCCTTATAAATCTTATCTCTCATGTAAGCAGATAAAGCCTCTGAAAAAATGACAAGAACAATAATTGATACTATGATTGCAGAAGTTCTTGCATATTCTAATTGTAATACATTTCTTTTTAAATACCATCCCATGCCACCAGCACCAAAAAATCCAATAATTGTAGATGCTCTAAAACATACATCCCATGTATAAATTAAAATACCTGTAAAAGCTGTTTTTACTTGTGGCCAAACACCATAAGCAAATACTTGCATCTCGTTTGCGCCATTTGATCTAATAGTTTCAACTAATTTCATATCTACATTTTCTAATTCTTCTGAAAATAATTTTCCAAAAAAACCAATACAGTACATTGTCAGGGCCATTGTACCTGCTAACATACCAAAACCTACAATAGTGACAAACAGAATAGTCCAAATTGTTTCATGGATTGACCTTGAAAAAATAATAAAAAATTTACCAATGACATAACCAACTCTCTTACTTGGTGTGATATTGGATGCAGCAAAGTATGCTAATATTGATGCAATAATAACGCCAATAATTAAACCTAGATATCCCATTTGAACGCTGTCAAGTATTGAAGCAAGATAACCTGGTTCTAATGCATAGGGTATATCAACTGGGTAATAACGGGTAGCTATTAAATTTCCAAAACGGCCTAGCGCTGAAAAAAATCTTTGAAAATCTATTCCAAGATACAGAAAGCATAAATAGATCACAAAGAAAAATAAACTTATATAAATAAAGTTTTTCGCATTATTTCTTTTATAAATATCGTTCATATTAAATTATTCTCTTTCTCAAATAATGTGATAAAATTTCACCAATTACTATTAAGCCAACAATAAATAATATAACAGTTGTAACTCCTGGATAATTAGACATATGCATTTGTCTAAAAAAAGCCAAACCTAATCCGCCGGCTCCTACTAAGCCCATTACTGCTGATCGTCTTATATTAATGTCCCATTCAAAAATTATAGTACCAATCACGGTAGGTAATATCTGTGGTATAATACCATAATACATTACATCAAAACCTGATCCACCTGCAGCTTTTATAGCCTCGATTGGTTTTTTATCAGCACCCTCAATACTCTCAGCTATAATTTTTGATATAAAACCGACTGATCTAAATGCGAGTGCGAGAATTCCTGGTAAAGCACCTAACCCTACTGCGCCAACAAAAATTAATGCCCAAATAATTTCATGAACAGAACGGCTAATAGTCATTAAAAATCTTGCAATACTAAAAGTAAACATACCGAGTGGTGTAACATTTTTAGCCCCAAGCCAAGCAACCGGTAAAGATAATAATAATCCTAGCATTGTCCCAAGACATGCCATTAGAAAAGTTTCAAATGCTGGTAATATTAGAAGTGGCATTATACTCACATCTAAACCTATGAAATAAGACAATTGCTCTAAGATTGCTTGTCCTGAACCAATACGATGCCAGTCAGTATCTAAAATAATTATAAAATATACACTTAAAAAAATTATGGATATTAAAGATGTATAAAAAATTATCTTTTTATAAATTTTAGAAGAATTTTGTTTTGAATAATCTTCTATACTTAGTTGATATCCACTCATATTAATATTTTATAAAACCTCAAATTTGTAAAGATCTTGCAAAACACCATTGGTTAATTTAGCTGTAACATCATCAAATTTTTTCTTTCCATCTTGAAGACCCAGTATCTTATTGGCAAATTGCTTAGCAAGTTCGATATTATGAATATTACATAAAACAGGTATGTTAAGTTCATTGGCAATACCTTTAATTAGTTCCATCATTTCACCTGCAATTTTTGGATCTAAACTTGAGGTTGGCTCATCAACTAAAAGCATCTCTGGCTCCTGCATCAATGCTCTAGCAATACCAACACGCTGCCTTTGTCCACCACTTAACTGGTCTACTCTTTTATTCGCAAAATCTTTAAGCCCAACCTTTTCAATAAATTCTATAGATCGACCTACATCTTTTTTACTGAACATTCTAAACAAGCTGGTAAAAGTATTCATATAACCAAGTCGCCCAGTTAAAACGTTATCTATAACTGACATTCGATCAATTAAATTAAATTCTTGAAAAATCATTCCAATTCTTCTTCTTACATTTCTAAGTTTTTGCCCTTTAAGATTTAACAATTGTTCACCTTTGAAGTTTACTTCTCCACTATTGGGGTTAGCTAATTTATTAATACATCTAATCAATGAAGATTTTCCAGCTCCACTTGGGCCAATAATTGCATAAAAATCATCTTTCATTACTTGAAACGAAATATCAAATAAGACCTGCGGTCCCCCTTTGGTGTATGTTAAATTTAAATTTTGTACCTCTAAAACTTTTTCACTCATAAATTTTTTTTGCCTTTAATATCCCCTGTGCGCTCATAAAATTTATAAGCGCACAAGATTGAATTTTTGGGGACTATTATTTTTTGTTTTTCTTCTTAAATTCTGCCTTAGCTTTCGCTAAAGTTCTAATCACATCATAATCTTTGTCTGACATAGCAACAAATTTAGATGATTTTAGATTATCTAAGAACTTCTTAGCTCCAGGGTCGTTACCCAGATCTAAGAAAGTTGATCTGATAGCTTTTTTAATCGGATCACATAATTTTCCACTGTAAACAAACGGATCTTGTGGAACTGCTGGTGATCTCCATAAAATATTAAAGTCAGATAACTTAACTTTGCCTTTTGAAACAACGTTATCAAATCGGTGACTAGCGACAAAGCCAGCATCAATTTTACCACTATGAACAGCTAAAGTTGTTAAATCATGACCACCTGTGTAAACAATTCTTTTCCAGAATTTATCTGCATCAGTTTTCATACTTGGAGCCCAAACAACTCTTGGAATTAAATCTCCAGAAGTGCTTCCAGGGTCAGCGTGACCAACAGTTGCACCTTTTAAAGATTTTTGAGTTGTGAACTTAGATCCTTTTTTTGTAATCAACACTGATTCATATCCAGGACCTTCTTTTTGCATGAAGCCTTTTTTCTTCGCATATGTTGCGAAAACTTCAATTGATTTGTCTTTTTTCTTTGCCGTGATGTATCCATATGGACCTAAAACTGCAACATCAACAAATCCACCAATTAATGCTTCAGCAACTGAAGCGTATGAAGTTGGCATATAGAACTCGATTTTTTTTCCAGTATTTGCTTTTAATTTTTTTAATACTGGTCTGTATAAATCAAGCTCAAATGACGACTCCTCTGTTGGTATAATTGAGAATCTTAATTGCTTGGGATCCTTACACTTTGCATATGCAAAGTTTGTCCCAAGAAAAAGAGCCACAAACAATACCAATACTTTTCTTACTATTTGCATATTTTCCCCTTTTTGAGTTTCACTTAAGTGTTAATTAAAGTATATGATAAAAATACCAATCAAAACAAGATAAAAGTATCTTTAAGAATTAAAGATTGATTATAAAAATATACCCTAGGTTGTATCAAAATGGTAAAAGAATTTGTTAGAATACTTGGCTGCGGCAGCTCTCAAGGTGTTCCTAAGATGGATGGGAGCTGGGGAGATTGTAAAAAGCATAAAAAAAATATTAGGACAAGATGTTCAATATTTGTAAAAATCAACAAATCTAAATTTATAATTGATACTTCTCCAGATATCAGATCACAATTTTTGAAAAACAAAATTTACGATATTGATTTCGCACTTTTCACTCATGCTCATGCAGATCATATACTAGGGATAAATGAGCTAAGGACTTTTTATTTAAAATATAAAGAGAAATTTAATATTTACCTCACTAAACATACTGAAAAGAGTTTAAAAAAGATGTTCAAATACCTTTTTATAAATCAAAAAAACTACCCTGCAGTTTTAAAAGCTAATATTTTAAAGAAAAAAAATAAAATTAAAAATATAAAAATAGAAACAATTAAAGTTAGTCATGGGACCATGCAGACTATTGGCTTTAAAATAAACAAATTTGCTTATATTCCTGATTTTAAAAAAATAGAAAAAACTGAATTAAAAAAATTAAAAAGTCTTGATGTATTAATTATAGATTGTTTTAGATACAGATCCCATAACACACATGTTAATTTTACTGAATGCTTAGAATATATTAAACTAATCAATCCAAAAAGAGCATATTTAACAAATATGTATCACGATGTAGACTATTTTAAATTAAAAACAAAAATTAAAAATAACAAGATTTTTCCTTGTTACGATGGTTTAAATATAAAATTATAAATTTCTTATATTTATGTTTATTTAATAAAACTGTAACAGAACCGTAATAGTTTGAAGCTATGAAAAAAATATTATTTCTTTGTACAGGAAATTCTGCAAGGTCTATTATATCTGAATGCCTTTTAAATCAATTGGGAGTAAATAGATATCAAGCATATAGCGCTGGATCAAAACCAACGGGTGAGGTCAATCCCTATTCAATAAAAGTTTTAGAAAAAAATAATATATATTATGAAAAAGTTTCAAGTAAAAGTTGGGATAATTTTTCAGATACGAAGTTTAATACTATTGTTACAGTTTGTAACAATGCAGCAAACGAAACATGCCCTGTTTATCCTGGATCGCCAAATAAATTACATTGGGATCTAGAGGATCCTGATGCTTTTAATGGAAATGATGAAGAGAAATTAAATGAATTTCAAAGAATATTTGATCAAATTCATGAACGTATTAAAAAGGAATTCATAAATTAATGAACAAAAATATAAAAAAATATTTTTTAGAATTTCTTGGAACTTTTATATTACTTTTATCCATTGTTGGTTCAGGAATAATGGGTGCTAACCTTTCAAATAATGAAAGTGTAACATTAATAGCTAATGCAATCTCGATTGGTCTAATTCTTTTCGTATTAATTTCATCTTTTAGATCCATATCAGGCGCTCACTTTAATCCAGCAGTAACCATAATGTTAGTACTTATGAAAAAAATGAAATCCCAAGAAGGAATTTTTTATATTTTTTTACAAATAACTGGAGCTTGCTTAGGAGTAATTTTCGCAAATTATCTTTTTGGTCTAGATGCAATTCAACAGGCAGCTAAAATTCGAAGTGGGGAAAGCATATTTATATCAGAAATTTTTGCGACATTTGGTTTATTATTTCTTATACTTTTGAATGGAAGAAAAAGCGACTTTGCCATTGGTGCAGTTATTGGTTCATATATTACATCTGCAATTTGGTTTACCTCCTCTACCTCTTTTGCCAACCCAGCTGTTTCAATAGCTAGAAGTCTTACAGATACTTTTACTGGTATACATTTTTCTAATGTACCAATGTTTATTATCGCACAATTAATATCAATTGGTTTAGTTCTTATTGTATTTAAAAAAATTTTTAAATAACCTACAAAGTGACTATGGAGTTTTTATATTTATTAGCAGGTTTTATAATTGCCTACGTAATTATAAAAATATTTTCTAAAATAAAAGATTCTAAATCGTCTCTAAAAATTGAAGAAGATGAAGATGAAAGTAAATATTTAACCTGGACCAAAGCTTTAAATTTAATTCAAGATCAGATTCTTATACTTAATAAAAATAAGATTGTTATTTTGTTTAATTCGCTGCTTATAAATTTCACTGGTAAAACATATGTTACATAAATGTTACATTTTTGTTACATACACAAACTAAATAGTTGTATTTTAGACAAACATTGCAATTATTACCAAAATCAAAGCAATTAAGATCAGCAAAATAGGTACAGCTTTGTTTAAAGGTAAATTTGATAGACTCATTTTCATTAGCAAATTATCATCAATAGCTAGCTTTTCAATTGCTTAAACAGATATCAAATCTATAAAAACTAAAATTCTTTTGGCAGTTGGTTGTCTATAGATAATTTACCACCACCTCTAAACGTAACTGCTATCATAATTATCATCCACATTAGTGGATACTCATAACCACCCTTGATCCATAAAAACCCGTTATTAAAGTGAACTATAAAAGTTGCAACAAATAATATACCGACTAACTGTATAGAAAATAACCGTGTTAAAAAACCTATTGCTACACAAATGCCTCCAACAAATTCTATAATTCCAACATACCATGCAAAAAATACAGATGGTTCTATTGATATTGATGAAAAAAATTTAGCTGTTCTTTCGATACCACTCTCATTAAATAGTTTCCCATAACCATGGGGTATCATCATTATTCCTACAACAAGTCTAATTATTGGATAAGTTAATGGAGAAAATTTTTCATAAATAGGATCTAATTTTTTAAATATATGTCGTGACGTTCTACTTACCTGTATCATACTTCCAAATTATATTAAAAAAACAATTTGGTCGATAATTTTTATTAAAAACTTCGATTTTAGTGAATATTATTAATAATTAATTACGTTTTATCAAGTTGGTATAAACTTTAATGCAGCTCCATTATTACAATATCTCTTGTATGTTGGCTCTGGTCCATCATTGAAAACATGGCCATGATGCCCCATACACGTGATACAGTGATATTCTGTTCGAGGATAAATAAGTCTATAATCTAGTTTCGTACCTAATTTTCCTTTATATGCATCAAAAAAAGAAGGCCATCCAGTCCCAGAGTCAAACTTCATTGATGAATGAAAAATTTTTGTATTACAGGCAATACACACGTATTCTCCATCTCGTTTTTCAAAATTGAGCACACTAGAATAAGGTTTCTCAGTGCCTTCTTTTCTTAAAATGTAATACTGTTTAGAAGATAAAATTTTTTTCCATTCAGCGTCCTTCCTTATAATCTTCCTTTGAGCAGCTAAAGTATTAGTTGGACGAAATAAATTAATAAAAAGTAATTTTAAAATAATTTTTAAGAATGATCTTTTGTTCATTTATGAGTATTTTCTTTTGTCAATAAAATCAATTAAACCTTTTTGTTCTTTTGATAATAATGTTTTGGATTTTAAAACATCATACATTTTCTGCAGATTACTTAACGTATCAACGTCAATAAGTGCAAAATTACTTTTTTTTGTATTGTATAAGTATTTGGTAAAATCATTTAAAACATGATCTGTTGTATAATCGACACGTGAAAAGCAACCCTCTAAATTTTTTAATTTTGTTGAAAAGCAACAATAACCCCCATCTATTGTAGGCATAATATAATTATCATAATTTTTTAAAAAATTTACAGATTCAATTAAATGTTCAGCTGTTAATTCTGGTATATCAGATCCAGACATAATTATGTTTTTTGTAAATGGTGCGCATATGTCATATACATCCTGCATTGATCTTCCAATATTTTCATTTTCTATTTTTAAAATACTATACTTTTCTAAACCAAATGACTTTAGATAATCATTTGATTTACTATTATTTACAATTACAATTTTATTTTCATCTTGCTCTAAAGATAAAATATTAGACTTAAGAATTTTTAAGCAATGTAAATTAAACTGATCAACCAAAGCATCATCTTTCAACGTATCTCTTAATCTTGATTTGGAGTCTTTTGAATTTGGATCTTTTACAAAAAAGCAGAAAATATTTTTAATTTTTTTTTTTTTAAATTTTTTTACCTGTGTAAAAGTTTTAAAAATATTTCTAAAAGTTTGAAATATAGACTTTTCTTGATATTTTCTAGCAGACGTAATAATTTCTCTTTTAATTTCTTTTATCTCAACACCTAGTGCTTTTGCATCCCAAACAAATTTGTGATCTTCACCTTCTCTAATATCCTCATCAAAACACCCAATTAAATTAAACAAGTTCTTATGAATTAAAAAAGATTGATCACCAAACGGTAGATCAAATTTATTTGATCTGAAATTTGCACCAGATGCATTAATTTTATTTCTGTCATTATCAAATTTGAGTTTAAAATAACCCAATTGTTTTTTTTGTAGTCTATCTAAATCATCTCTTTCAATTTTATTAATTTGACTGTCAATATGTAAAAACCACAAATAGTCATTTTCAGCTTTCAAGGCTCCAGCATTTAATGATTTTCCTCTAGTTGATTCAGAAACTTTTATGAGTTTATTAATATTTAAATTTATTTCATTTAGCGTGTCTAATGAAAGCTCAATTTTATCATCTAGCACTAAAATAATTTCATGCCCATAAAATTTATCCTTAAGCGCTCTTAATAATGAGAACTGTTTTTCCTCTCTAGAGGCAATAACAACTATTGAAAATTTTTTTCGAAGTGACATTTAATTTATTCTTTCAAAAAACCAATATATACCAATCACTGAAATTATTAGTGATAATGGATTTGTAAAGAATTTTTTATACCATTGCTTAGATTTAATCCAATAAGCTACCCCAAAATAACTTATTAAAATAATGAATAACTGTCCAAGTTCAACGCCTAGATTAAACGACACAAGGCTTAACAAAAAATTCGTTTGTGATAAGCCAATTTCGGTTATTACCCCAGCAAAGCCTAATCCGTGTAATAAACCGAAAAAGAAAACTACTAGTGGTCTCCACAATGAAATCTTTTTTAAGAATATATTTTCAATTGCTATGTAGGATATTGATAAAGCAATAATTGGTTCAACCATATTTTGTGGAATTTTTAGTATATTAAGCGTACCTAAAAATATTGTTAAAGTATGAGCTAATGTAAACATCGATATTTGAATTATAAGAGGTCTAAAGTTTGGTGAAAATAAAAATAAACCAATTATAAAAAGTATGTGATCTAATCCTTTTGGTATAATATGCTTAAAACCAATTATTAAGTAATCAAATGTTGTTGAAAAAAAATTATTTTTTTTATAATAATTTAATGAAAAATTCCTTGAGATAGAATTAATTTTTAAATACTCAGTATATATTTTATTATTTTTGTAGTTCGAAACCCTTAATATCAATGGACCATAATCGCCACTCCAACCAACTTTAAGTTTACTATCCTCTATGTCGTAACCAGAAATGTAAATGATAGTTTCTCGTGATATTTTTAAATCGTCATTATCCTCAATTTTAATATCATCAATATTAAATTTTAAATAAATATCATTTTGGATTATATATATATTCTCTCTAAATTCTTTTAAAGATTTTTTAAACTCAAGTTTTAAATTTTCTGATTTTAAAGCTCTTAATTTATCATAATAATCTGAGTTTTCAGACTCATTTGTATTTGAATGTGATGGATCAATATTTGCTAAAATTGCCTCTAAATTAGTTCTAATCTTTAATTCAAAATTAAGTGATGTTGAATTTTGAGTAAATTTAAAATTAGCAATTGATGGTTTTAATTCATGAGAAAAAACTATCGTAGGAAAGAATAATATAATAAAAAATAAACGTTTCATATGAAATTAATTTTAGTTTTTTTAATATTTTTATTTCTTAATGCAAATAAATTAGATTCACACGAATTGTGGCTTGAGGCTGAGGAATATCTAATAAAGAAAAATAATAAATTAATTGTAAATATAAAAGTTGGAGAAAATTTAAGTGGCGAAAAATATCCTTATTTGAGTCATGAAACAGAAAAATTATTCATCGAAAATAATTTTCAAATCAAAAATGTTGAACAAATAAATGGAGATTATCCTGCAATCCAACAAAGTTTACATAGTAAGGGTGGTGTCCAATATTTGTATTACCAGTCTAATAAAGAAACCATTAAATATACCGATTTCAAAACTTTTTTAAAATTTATAGAAGATTACAATTTATCATATAATTATAAAGATAAGATAATCCCAAAAGAAATTTATCAACGATTTTCAAAAATTATATTTAAGTATGATGGAAATAAATTCTATCCATCTCGAAATAATTTAGATTTTGAAATCATAAATCTTAATGATCCGTACAAATATGATGAATCTAAAATTAAAATTATTTTAGATGGAAAATTGTTTGCAAAAAAAAGTTTTATAGTTTTTTTTAAAAATTCTAATGGATTTAAAAAAAAGTATTACAAAACTAACATCAAAGGAATTGCAAAAATAGATACAAAAAAAGGGGGGTTATATTTAATAAGCGCTGTAGATCTAAAAACTTTAAACTTAATTGATCGATTAAAATATAATGCTAACTTTTTTAGTCGATGGGCAAGTTTAACTTTTAAAAAATATTAATTAGAAAAGAAAATATTTTTGTAATAAGAAACAGCTTTTCTTTGCGTATTGTCAGTATCTGTCATAATCGCAACACCATCTATTTCATTTAAATTCATATTCAAAAATTTTTTAAAATGCTCTTTTACATTAAGTCTTATAGTAACCCACTTATTTATATTTTGATCATTTAACGAAGAAGCAACATAATCAATAATTTGTTTTCTATAAGGTCCTTGCCAATATGTGTTAATTTTTTTATTGCTAGAAAAAACATAATTCATTGCTTTTTTTTGCCATGGTAGTTTTCCAACCTCTTTGATAACGGATACCCTTGCGGCAAAATCGTGACCTTTTTTGGTATCTTCTTTTATTCCTGGAATACCCTGTTCGATCTTCCAAGTAATATTCAAAATAGGGGTTTTTTCTAAATTAATTTTAATTTTTTTACCTAATCCCGAAGCTTGACCTTTTGCCTCAGCTTTTAAATAATTTTCACCATTTTTAGTCGTAATAATTGTATATTTAGTTTTTTTCTTGAAACTATAAGTTTTGTAATCAGATATTTTATCTTTATTAAAATCAAATACTGTTACTTTTTCTTCTGCAAGAGAGATATTAAAAAATAAAAAAATCAAAGCTAATATAATTAAAAAATAATTTTTTAATTGTGTTATTTTAAATTTCAAATCAAACATTTTCTTTTAAAAAATTTAATCGACAAACTTTCTTTATAAAGACAGATCATTTAATTTTGTTATACTTTTTTCCTTTTCTATAAAAAATATTAATAAATGATTATTAAACTTTTGTGTATCCATAAAATAAAATTATTAAGAAAATTTTTAGCCTACTAATCTTTATTTGAAATTTTTCTTGTTAATTCTAATTGATTTAAAATTATAAAATTTAAAATTCATTCAATCTAAGATTCCATTTTGATCTTTTTTCTTCAATATGTATAGTTTCAACTTTCTTATTTAAGTGTCTTTTGCTCATTTCAAATGATAAAGTAGATGGTAAATTTTTACCATATGTCTTTTCAATAAATTTTTTTACTTCTATATAGGATGGATAAAAAAAAATGTTATTTTTAATATTTAAATATTCTTTAAGTTTAAAAGAAAACAAGCCTGTTCCATCGTCAAAAAATCTCTCATGAAATAACCCGTAATCTTTATACTCAAAATATTTTAAATCATTTTTTTCCTGTTTGTTCACCCAAGATGTATAAGCCCAATATTCACTAAATGTTTCATAATCGTTAAATGAATTGATTAATAATTTAAGCCAGTTATCCTTTGACTCATAATGATTTTGTAGTTGTTTTTTAAAACTATTTAAATGAATTTGATTTAAGATCATATGGTGGCAAATAAAAGTAGATTTATGATTATATACTGGTTCTATTTCTAAGACTTCTTTTATCCAAATTTTCCATTTTTTAACTATCTCAGGATTTCCACCAGATGAGTCTTGTAATAATGCAAATTTATTATCAGCAACTGGCCATGGATTGACTGGTAACATATCAGCGTCCCATATCATAAATTTGTTGGGAAGCTTAATCACATCATTAGCTCCAATTTTTAAACATTGCTGATAAAACCAACCTTTCGTATATAATTTATTTTTTATAATTAAATCACTTAATAAATTTTCTTTTGTAAAATTAAATTTTTCGTTAAAAAAATTATCTTCATCATAAAACCAAAGGGGTAAATGTTTTATGTTTAATTTTTTAAAAAATTTAATTTCATTTTGAGTAGAAATAATGTGGATTTTTTTTGGGCTATAGTGAAAATTTAAACCCTCTAGAACAGCCTTTGTTACCCAGTTAATTTTAAATAACGGGATTACAATTTCTAACATCAATTAATTTTTAAATTTTCTATAACTTTCTCTGGTGTATTTCTAAATACTGTTCCCGGATCTTCTAAACCTACATCGGAACAAAGAGGTTCAATACCCTTGCCCTCTCTTGGATATTTTGCAACAACAGCTTGATATTCTCGAATGTATCTAAATAAATTTTCTTTAGTCATTTCATTTAAATATCCACACTTGCCAATTTCACCTTTGGGAATGGGTGCAGAAAGATTACCACCACGTTTTTGTATCATTTTTACTTGAGATTCCCAAACGCATTCGTCGTCAAGTAATATGTCGTGCCACAAACTCAGTTCAAATTTACTTATCAGTTTAAAAATTCTATGCATTTGTTCTGAGGTTATCCATTTATTTACATAACTGAAGTATGCTCCCAATCCCATGCCAACTGAAACGGCATGTCCGTGTAATAATCCTGCTTTTATTTCAAAACCAGGCGACCATGTATGTCCATAAGCATGTGGTCTGCATTGATGTGTTTCATATAGATTATCATATTCTGAAGCTACGTAACTTTTAAGTGCGAGACCTAAAATTTTGTCTGATCCCTTATCTATTTCGTCGCCTTTAATACAATTTCGGGTTCCAAATTTTGAACTTAAAAGATCTGTACCAATTTCTTCAAGAGCATCAAAAAGTTTAATATCTTTTACAACAGCCATTTTTATAATTTCAGCTACCCCATGCCTGAGCCAACCTGGCTCTAAAGTTTTATAAAAAGATTTATCTGTAATACAAAGTATTGGGGTATGATAAGCGCCAAAAAGATTTTTATATCCGTGACCATCGCAACATGTTCTTGGTGATGGACCCGCATCAATGCCAGAAACAATAGATGTGGCAAGCATTACGTAAGGAGTGTTTCTGTGATACAAAGCGCATGCAAAGCCCCCTATATCTGCTAAAACACCGCCACCCATTATTAACACAGGCTCATTTCTAGACACGCCAAGTTGTTTAAAATCTCCCAAAATCTTTCCAACATTTTCATAAGATTTATCTATCTCCATTGCTCTATAAACTAGTTTTTCCAATTTTATATTGTGATGAGAAAAATATTTTGAAATCGTTTCACTAAAGTTTTCTTCAACATTCTGATCAACTAGACACACGCACCTTTTAAAAGATTTATAAATATCTCTTAAGATTGTATTATCGGGATCTAAAGTGTTATTTTCTACTTTTAAGGTCGTAAATGTTTTAAGACCCATCACAGCTTCTATGTGCTGATAATTTTTAGTACTATATGTATATCCATAGCTTTCACGATAACTAGATGTTGGATACAGCGCATGAGGATTTGTCATCTCATAAATATCTTTCAAATCAGTATAATCCAATCTTGCTTTTGACTTTAATGCTAAGTCTAAAATTTTAATATCTGAAATATTAATTTTTTTTATTCGCTCAGCAAAATCTCTCCATACATTACCTTTATCTTTATCAAAAGAGAAAATCAAATCTGATAGGTTTTGAAGAAAAAAATATGATTTATGATTTAATGCAGATTTTAAAATTTTTATGTTGGATAATCCTTTTATAGCATCTTCCTTTTGAAACTCATTACCAATATCTTCAGAGTAGGTGTCAGTTTTTGTTATTGTTTTTAAAAAATCTTGAAAGTTTTGATCTTCTATAACTTTCATCAAGCTCGTGTTCAGATCTTTTGTGTTTAATAAAGAATAGTCAAACTTATCTATAAAATATTTTATTTCTTGAACTACTTTTTTCACATTTCTCACGTTAGTCTTTTATAAAAATAACATATCAATTTCAAAAGAAAGATTGTCCTATTTTTTAAAATTAAACAGAGAAGAGCCTATTCTCTATGTTTTTAAAGCTTTGTTATGCTACGTAAAGAAAGTGCGTCAATTTTTTTATGATTTATTTGCAAAATTTTTTGCCTAATAACTCTATTACTCTCATATTTTAGAGTGATACGTATAACAAAAAAACCACAAACTAATAGGATAATTACTACATAACAATCTTAATTAAACATACATTAAAATTTAATACTATTATTCTAAATCAATGTGTTAAATACAACTTCAATTGTAAAAACTGAAACAGCAAAATTAAGAAACTTATTAACATTGGCGCGCCCGGGAAGATTCGAACTCCCAACCTTCTGATCCGTAGTCAATCAACTAATCTTTCTGTCATTCTAAACACGTTGATAATAAACGATAATAGAGTCTTTGTGAATCTTTAATTTGCTGAACACTACATAGACACCACAAGTTTATAAATCTTCGTTCTAAAAGTTAATAAATACCTGCAACAAAGTTTTGTAAATAAAATTAAAAACAAAAATATAAATTAAATAAATACAATGGTTCTAGAGTCCAAAATTAGCCCCATACAGAGCCGTCTAACGCGCAAGTGATGCAACTTGTCGTCCTAACAAAAGATGGACTCTTAATGGAC
>CESN01023425.1_pt1 | contig 48625 bp, 57 predicted proteins | sample 531181 | NCBI WGS metagenome assembly CESN01 (sample SAMEA2621990, study PRJEB7988) | marine metagenome | isolation source: saline water (ENVO:00002010), including
CCTAAGAGTCCAAGTAGATCTTTTGCAACACCTCGTTCTTGGTCATTCGTATCCGAATTGCTAGAGGATGACGATGACGAGAATACCACTACCGATTTGGTTAGTGGTGCAGTTGGCGAAGGCCTGGCTGTGAAGTTCATGGCACACCGTAAGGTGGCTTCAAAACTTCCTAATCCTACAGATATATTATCTGGAAAGGTTGAGAAGTTAGAGACTAAAGAAATCAGTGCCATGTATTCCTTAACAGTCTCACTTTGTTATGAACTAAAAGAAGCCTGCGATAAAAAAGATAAGAAGTTTGCCGATAAGGTTAATAACTTCTTGAGATTTGCAATGGATAACTTTGAAACTGAATTGGTTGTCATGGGTATCAAACTTGCACTTACTCAATATCAACTTCCAATTGATCCAGATGAAGTCGATTGTTTCGATGAATTCCACGAAAAATTTGGTAAGTATATCTCGGCGGCACAGGCGGCCTAACCAATTTAGGGGGAGGATTTTGGTTCTCCCCCTTATCTTTTTGGTTGACAAATTCCATTAAATATAGTATTATAAAACAATAATAAGGAATAGGCACAATGACAATTGAAACATTAGAAAAAGTAGAAACTCCAAATATTGAGATAACTGACGAATTACGTAAAGAAGTATTCGATAAGATAGTAGTTGCAAGAGTAGGACTATTACTTAGACATCCTTTCTTTGGTAATATGGCTACAAGGTTAATAATTAAAGAAGCATCAGATTGGTGCCCTACTGCGGCAACAGATGGAAGACACTTATTTTATAGTGTTCCTTTCTTTGCAAATATGACAAACAAAGAAGTTGAATTCGTTATTGCACATGAAATATTGCATTGTGTATTTGATCATATGACAAGACGTGAAGATAGAGATCCGCAAATTCATAATATTGCGGCAGACTATATTGTAAACAATACACTTGTAAGAGATGGTATTGGAGAAAAGCCAAGAGATATTCCTATATTCCAAGACTTTAAATATGAAGGTTGGACTTCAGAAGCAGTATATGATGAAATTTATAAAAAATATGATGAAGAAGAATTAAAGCAATTAGGTAAATTACTTGATGAGCATATTGACTGGGATAAAGACAGCAACGGAAATAGTCCTGCTCCTAGTAAAAAAGGTAAAAAAGAAGGTGACAAGCCTAGTTATTCTAAAGATGAACTTAAAAAGATACGTGATGAAATAAAAGAAAATATGTTAGGTGCCGCACAGGCGGCTGGTGCAGGTAACCTACCTGCCGAAGTAGAAAGAATGATTAAGCAATTTACTGAGCCTAAGATGAACTGGAGAGAAATACTTCAGCAACAAATTCAGTCTACTATTAAAAATGATTTTACATTCCAACGTCCTAGTAGAAAGGCTTGGCACACTGGTGCTATTCTTCCTGGAATGAACTATGATACTACAATTGATATTGCTATTGCAATTGATATGTCTGGTAGTATTAGTAATGAACAAGGAAGTGTATTTTTAGGAGAAATACAAAATATTATGAGTCAGTATCAAGACTACAATATCAAGGTATGGTGTTTTGATACTAAGGTTTACAATGAAGCAGACTTTAGTGCTGATAATGGAAGTGACTTGGCTAACTACGAATTAATGGGTGGCGGAGGAACTGACTTTATGTGTAACTGGAAATATATGAAAGAAAATGGTATTGAACCAAAACGTTTCATTATGTTTACAGATGGTATGCCTTGGGATAGTTGGGGTGATCCAGATTACTGTGATACAGTATTTGTAATTCATTCACACTATGATAAGAATACTGAAGCACCATTTGGTATAACGACTCATTATGATGAAGACTAATCCACTAAATTATTTTAATATCAGGAAACTTGATGTACCTACAAAAAACTTAGAGTACATTGAGATTCCTATGTCTTACAATTTGGAAGAAGCAATAGACAAATGGGTTTACCAAAATTGTAAAAACAGATATTTTCTTGGCAAAACTTATAATAAAAAAGACCCAAGAGATGCTAAACCAAATTATTGTATCAAAATTGGTTTCGAGGATCCAAAAGAACTTTCATATTTCGTTTTGGCGTGTCCTCATTTAAAGTACAAATAAGTAATACTGTATATACAAACTAAGGAGAATGTCATATGACGACAGAAAATACAAAACCAGTGGCGGCGGCGGAAGCACCTAAAACGGATGCACCTGCACCAGGTCCTGGTGGATCAGTCGAATTGACTGTTCAGGATCTAAACACGATTAGATCAATTATTGATGTCGCTTCCCAACGTGGTGCTTTCAAGGCAAATGAAATGCAGGCAGTTGGAACGACGTACAATAAGTTAGAAACATTTCTAAACCAAGTTGCGAAAGCACAAGAAGAAGCACAAAAGTCTGGTGCTCCGGCAACAGGTCAAACATCTGCAACACCTAAAGATGCGGCAGAGGCTATGACTGGAACGCCATCAGGAGGACAATAATGGCTGAAGTAAAACACGTAGGAAGATACGTACAAAATCAACGAAAGGTTGCAGTTGCATACAGAACAGTACCACAAGACAGTGGATATTGTTTAGTTGTTGATACTGCATCTTTATCAGACGCAGATCATGATTCACTAATGAAATTGGTTGAGTCATCTGCAGGACAATCTGTATATGAATTAGCAGAAGCAATGGGAAGATCTACATTAGGCGACGGCCGTACAATGTTAGCGGCTTTTCATGCTGATGGTAAGTTACAGAAGGTTCCGACAACGGATATCGAAATGACACCAACGCCTACACAAACAGTTAAGTTAAATGAACTTAATAAGATCATCGCTGATCAAAAAGGTGTAAGCATTGATGAAATACATTTAGGCGCACCTGCTAGTGGTAGTGCAGTAGCAGAAGAAGTAGCGACAGCACAAGAAGTCAAACCTAAGTCTGCATCAGCAGTACAGGCAGAGGCTCAAGCGGCTACGAATACGCCTGATGCATTGAGTGATGATGACTTGGCAAAGTCATTAAGATCCCAAGCCGATGCTATGTTCAAGGAGGCTCAAAACTTACGTAAACAAGCGGAAGAACTAGTGCCTACTAAGAAGAAGACAGCAAAGGCAAAAGGCGGTGAATAAACCGGTCTTTTTACCCAATGATATAGTAAGACATTGGCCCGAGGTATTCAAAGGAATAAAGGTGAAAGCCATTCCTTTAGAGTACCTCGATGCTTTTCATGTTACATTTTCAGATGGAAAAAAGTGGATTGTTGAGTGTAAACAACCAGATCGTCCTGCTAATTATGAACGTGAAATCAGGGCATTATTTAATGAGTACGGGCCTGTAATTAAGCACGTAGAGTTCAAGGTTGATAGTGCTAGGGTCAAAAATTACATACAAAAAGAGACTAGAAAGTTCATGAAACGTAAAAACAAGCCTAAATCGTAAATTATAAAACATTTCCAATCGGCATAAATACTATTAAGAACGTAGGAGTTGTATAAATGGCTTTAAGAATTAGAAGAGGAACAGAAGCAGATCGTCAGTTATTAACTGGTCAAGATCCAGCAGTCGGCGAACCAATATTCGTTACAGATACAAATAAGTTATATGTAGGTAAATCAGGTGTCACAGGTGGGCAAATTATCAACCCAGATAAGGCACTAAACGACCTATCTAACGTAAACTGTCCTACTCCTACAAACGGCCAAGCATTAGTTTTTGATACTGCTACAAACAAATGGATTAACGGTGCAGTACAAACTATCAACTCAATAGGTGATATTGCTGACGTAGATATTACAACTGCGGCACCTACAGTAAACCAAGTTTTAAAATGGAACGGTACAAAATTTATTCCAGCAAACGACATTGATACACAGATTGCTTTAGCAAGTGCTTCAATAGATGATCTAGGTGATGTAAGTACATCAGGTTCTGATGCACCTAGCAATGGACAAGTGTTAACTTGGAATGCAAGTGCGGCACAATTCAAACCATCAAATCCTGTGTTTAACCAAACAGGAAGTTTCGACGGTACATTTGAAGGTACTATGAAAGGTACACTTGTTGGTGATGATTCAACAATATTAGTTGACGGTATTACTAACACGATTAAATTAGACAACGGACAGGTATTCTTTGATGGTGTACAAATTAAATTACTAGCAGGAAATAATAATTTAAAATTTGGTGAAGTAACAGATAACGTTGGTCCAACATTCCAACTATACAACACAGACAAATCACAGCCTATTGAAATAGTTGCAGTAGGTGGAACAGGTAACGACTTTAGTAAGTTCCAATTTAATGTAAAGGATAATTCATTACAAACACCTGTAACATTTACGGCAGGTGACTCATTGGCAGGTATTGCCTGGAGTGGTTGGGACACTAACAATTCTAAATATGTTCCATCAGCACAATTATACACAAAGGTGTCAAACAGTGCAGGATCAGTTGCGGCTGATACTGTAAAAGGTACACTTGTATTTGCAACCAATGATGGTACTGCATCAGCACCAAGTTTAAAATTCATGGAGTTTACTTCAGATGGTAAACTTTCAATTAATTCACAGACTGCGAATGCAACATTAGACGTTAACGGTAATGCAAAAATTGGCACAGAACTTTTATTAGGTTCTATGACAACTACTCAAAGAGATGCACTTACAGCCGCTAACGGTATGATCATTTACAATACTACAGATAACAAGTTCCAAGGCTATGAAAATGGTGCTTGGTCAAACTTGATCTAATCCAAACGTAATCCAATTAAATACTAGCATGAGCACTATCACTCTCTATACATCTGGCAGTACAGACAAACCAAAAACTGTAACCCATTCATGGATTTATCTTCAGGAATGTGCAAGATGGAGTGCCAAAGAAATTGGTTTGACTCCGGAGGATAAAGTGCTTGATGTATTTCCTGCGAACACTATTGCCCACTGGACAATCACCGCCTTTCCTGCGTTTTTAAGCGGCGCACAGTACGTTTCTAGTCTGTTCGGTACATATACCTACCCTGAACTGTTTAACCGCGTTAAACCGACGTTTATATCGCTTATACCACGCCATTTAGAACTGTTGTTAGGCACTAAAGGCTTTAAAGATTTAGACATGAGTTGTGTCAAATATATGGTGACAGGCAGTTCCAAAATAGACCAAAGTTTCATAGATGAATTCAAAAATAGGGGTGTCCAAAAAATTGCAAATTGGTATGGTATGACAGAAGCACCGCCACCGGTTATGATTGGTTATGATTCACCAACTTTTGATTTAGGTACAATTAATCAGGATAGATGGCACGTGATGTTTAGACCATTAGGCGAACATATACGTCTAGCAGAATGTATGATCAATGGTGTTGCTACTGGTGATATCTTTGATATGGAAACTATGCAATTTCATTCACGTAAAGATAATTCAAATGGTAAGACTTGGAAAAATAATTTTTAGAGAACTATTAGATAGTGACTTAGATAAGTTGCAGATATTTTGTGACGAATGTAAAAATTTAGGTTACAATAATAATTCTTCATTTGATAGTATAAAACTTGACAAAATGAAAATGCCGTATGGAAAGTATTTTGTTGGAATAGACGAAAGCAAAGATATAATTTTTAATCTAGCAGGAGTACATCATTTACCTGAAGTATCGCCTAATGCATGGCGTTGTTTGTTTAGAGGTGCTCAACTTCCAGGATATGCAGTAAGTAAGGGCATATCTAAGAATATGTTTAAAACTGGTTATCAGTTGGCATACGTATTGCCTATGCAAATAGAATTTATACAGAACACATATCCTGATGCAGAATTTTATATGTCTACTAATGTTGACAAAGACGGCAGTGGTAAAAGTATTAGAATGGGTAACTTTGTAGAAAGATTATTAAAAAATAACTTCCTTGAAAAACATAGTGAACAAGAATTGTTTTACACCCAACAAAAAATTTGGAAGATTAATCTAGACTATTTAGATACTGTTCGACCGTAAGATTATTTCTAATCAAAAATAGATAATGTTCCATCATTGCTTTTGTGTAATGATTATAATTTTCTAACAGTTCATCATCAATTTTTTCTATTTCATTTACATAATCTTTTTCATAGCCAAATAGTAAACTAATCAAATTGAATTGATTAAACTTTGTATCGCCTGTTTCACACCATCTAGCATTTTTAAAAGTATCTGCATAATCACAAAGTTCTTGAACCACGTTAGGATCATTACCTACTTCTCTCCAATAAGATGTATCGTTCCTTTCACTTAATCTATAATGCATATGAACAAAGTGTTTTGTATGTAAAATAAACTTCTGCATAACCTTGTCGTGTGCTTTTACCAGGTTCTTACTACCTTTTTTATATAGATCAACAAATGCTTTTACAGTGGTACAGGTCACCATCACACTAGTTGCTTCTAACGGTTCTATAAAACTTTGTGCAAGTCCATTGGCTACTACATTATGTTTGCTTACATTTTCTAACATACCTGCATCAAACTCTACACTTTTAAATGGTTCAAATTTATGCCCTTTTGATTTCCAGAACTCTGTAATTGTTTTCAAAGCATCGTCATATTTTTGGTGTTTACTGCTATACACATATCCAGAACCTATTTGGCCAACAGTAGGAATTTCCCATATCCAGCCATATGGTTGTGCATGAGCCTGGGTAACTGGCTTAAATGATTGTGTTTTAATTGTACCCCATATCGCTCTATCGTTAATAAGGTCATCATAATGCTTCCAACTACTCATTGTGCCTATCAAAAGTCTTTTAAATCCTGTGCAATCAAAGAATATATCTGCTTCTATCTTTTGTCCTGTGGATAACTCTATGGCACTTATGTTTTGTTTTTCTGTATGTATTTTGTTTACTGTACCTACTATCTCTGTAAACTTATCTTTTGCAGTGTGTTTTCTTAAACTTTCTCCAAATTGAAATGCATTTATATGATAACTATATCCAGGATAGTCGCTAATAGTACAATTACCATTCTTTGAAAAAGGACTTAATCCTTCAGTAAGTAGGTATTCCATAGGTCCATGATAATCGTTATATTCAATACTATCACCTTTTCCTTTTTTATGGTTGATATAATAATCTACACTGCTTAATTCTTTTTTATGATTTTGCTTTCCATTGTCACACATTGGTTTATGAAAGACTTGGTGTGGAACAAGATCATCAAAGGTATGAAACCATCTGCTTCCCTTTTTATTCCAGTTATGAAATTCTACTCCATACTTAAATGTAGCCTTAGCATCTTTCATCCAAACCTTCTCATCAACGCCAACTGTATCTGCAATATGTTTTATTGTAGGCGTGGTGCTTTCTCCTACACCAATAGGATCTACCTCGTCACTATGAACGATTGTAATATCTGCATCTACAGTAGCAACCAGATAACTTAAAGTAATCCAACCTGCACTTCCTCCACCTACTACACAAATTTTCATGAATCTATCCTTACTAATCCTTTAACATCTTCAAGCAATGGTGTTAACACTTTACAGTCTACCAAATATATTGTAGACACGTTTTTAAATTTTAAGACTGTAATTTTTGCATCAGCCACTAAAATTTTTACAATTCGGTCAGCAGTATCTATAAAACTATTTTTATCTGTTTCGGCAGTTAATAATTGTATGTGAAAATTATTTGCATCTATGAAAACTCTTTCACTGGCAACATTTATTTTTTCTATATCACTATGTAATCTATATAAGTTTGGCCTAGTTAAAGTTATAGCATCTACATCTTTTGGAATATTAACCGTACATCTTTTATCAGGATTAGATTGATGTTCTTCCCAAGTTTGTTCACCATTCTCAATGTATCTAGCAAGTACTTTTCCAGGTCCTGGAATATCTGCTCTTAATAAATGTCCGCGTGGTGTTTCTTTATGATGTTCTTCCACCATATTTTTTATCATACCGTACCCTGTAAGTTTAGACAATTAAACATCTTATCAGATTGTATTCTAGCAAGTATATGTGCTCTTTCTGTGTTGCCTTCATTTAAAGTACCATGATGTATATGTGTGTTTATAATATATGCTTTACCGGCTTCCATTTTATACTTTCTTTCATGGTTTGGACCAAAACAAAATACATTTTTATCATTTGTTTTCAAAACAATGTGTATCTTTTTTACTTGGCTATCTACGTGTGGTTTTATTTCTGCGCCTGGTCCGTGCATAGTAATTACTGGTTGTCCCATTTCTATATCACCTAAAAAATTTGTAAGGTCTTTCATGTATCCAAAATTATATCTTTCTAACAAAGTTGCCTTATCCTCAAACTCAGGATCTAGCACTTCTGGAAATATTTCCTTGTTAACCTGGTTAGGTGGTGGTATAGGAATATCTCTGTCAATCGGCCAACCTATTGTATAACCTCCAATAGGACCGCAATAATATCCACAGTAGTTACCTTCCATATACTGCTTACTAATTTCTATATCTAACAGATCAGGAAAGTCTGTAAAATTAAAATAAGTTTCTTTTCTAAATTTTTTCTCAACTTCATTAAAATATTCTTCTGCTTTTACAGGATCTAGTTGCCAATTTAATTCAATGATATCCCAATCCTTGCTGGTGTGTAAGCCATTTATATCTATGTCTTTTGCATTATAATCTTTAATCATCTTCATTATATTTCTCCATCTGCCATATCTAAGACATCCTGTTCTTTACTATGTGGGATCTTAAAGAACAAATGAATCCTATTTGTATCGCCATTGTTTTTAGTTCCGTGCTTAACACTTGTATTCACAAGATACATTTTTCCTTCATCAGGTAAGATATATTCTCTGCTTGGTTCAAATATAAAAAGACTCTTGTTGTTGCTGTAAATAGGAACGTGTATTTTGTAAAAGTCATCTGAATCGCTATGTAAATTTATTTGTGTTCCGGGCGGGTGTACTGCTATACTAAACTGATGTGCATAAGGAAACTGTTCTTTAATTTCATTTATATATCCAAACATTGCCGCAGTATCTCTATATTCATGCTTTTCTTCTTTGGTGATGTTATAAGGTGGACAAGGCTTTTCTAAGTCTTCTAAATTGCTTTGTAATGCCCAACCATATACACCTTTTAGAATGTGTCCGCCAACACCTTCATCTACGTTGCTGTCTTCTGCAGACCATTTAAGATGCGAATAAGATTTTTCTAATTCTTCATACCAATCACGTAACTTACTCATGTTAACTTTTTTCTTTAATACTTTTAAATCACTATTCATCTTTATCAATCTTATATTCGTCTGGATTATTTTTTCTCCACTCTCTATCCTTATACCAAGTATGTGCAAAATGGTATAATATTCCTAGAGTTATTATTACTAATAATAATACAAATAAATCAAATGCCATCTAACAATGCTCCTATTTCATCTGCCCACACCTTGCCATACAAGTGTATTCTATCAGTGGTTCCTTTGTTCTCTACACTATGCGGAATGCTTGTATTAACGAGATAAGCATATCCCGGTTCCATGTGTATTTGTTCGCCATCTAATATCCAGTTACTATCCTTGTTTGTATGTATTGGTATGTGTATTCTGATTTTGTCTGTGCTGTCTGTGTGAGTAATTAATTTTGTTCCTGGAGTATGTATAGTGACCATCCAACGTTTACTTCTTACAGGTAAATTATCTACAAGTTCTCTTCCATATCCATAAAAATTTTTCCTTGGATATAATTCGTCTAGGTCTTCGTCCTTATATTCATCTTTTGCAATTACTGTTTCTGGAGGTAATGGTCCTTCTTTATCACCATTGAAACAAAGAACGTACCAAGCGGTATCTTCTTTAAAAATATGTCCTGTTTTTCCTGTAGGATCTCCAACTTCCATTTTCCACATCTCTTGATGATGCTTTCCATATATGAACTTCCAGCCATTCCAGTTTTCTTCTAAATCTTTATACCAAGATTGTATTTTATCAACATCAACTGCAAATAGTCTCTTTACTTTCCAGTCGAGATCTAAAGGCTTGTATGTTCTAATATAAGGTTTGAAACCTGGGATGTGTTGTCCTTCGTCCATGTTTTACTCTTTCGTTTAAGTCTACTCCTACGTAATCATGACCATATAAAATTAAATTATCTGGAATCAATGACTCAAATTTTTTAAACTTTTCTTCTAATACTTCGGGTGTTGTGTTCCAGTGTAGCATTTCACTAGACCAAATATTTGTAGTCCACAATACCCTAGTACCGTGTATAGTATTTATTTTGTCAAATAGTTGCTCTGGATTATTAACGATATCTATTACATAAAATTCATGTTTAAGTTTTCTATATCTATCCCATAGACTTTGAAACCTAAAACTTCCGCCAAACTCTTTTAGTTCTTGTTCCCAGAATTGTTTATAGTTGCCACGGTATGTACTGCTAAAGTTATAATCTAAATCGTGTTCTAAGAGCCATTTATCCAAATCATAACCGTCCCAAGTTTCCAATAAATGCTTTTTGTAATTAATACTTGCTTCACACCAATCAAAATAATGTACTGTCGTGCCTTCACTAAATCCGTTTGCGTTTAATATGGCAAGAGGTTTAAATCCTGCGGCCGCGGTGAAGAAATGATCTATATGTTTTCCTTCTGTGCGTACACCTTCTCCTGAAAGGGTTTCAGTGTTAAACGCATAAACTCTATCCTTTTCAATGTCTTCTTGATATTCTAACTTACGTATCCAAGCCTTTTGACTTTGGTTCAATCCTTCAACGCTGTCCTTTTTGGTCCACGCTGTTGCCATTTTATCTGATTGATTGTAGGGATATAAAAATACTTTACAATCTCGCATATCATTATCTAAATTATCTATTGTAATTTTATTTCTCATGGCAATATCAATCCAATTACTGCCATCTGCTGTTATAGAATATTCTTGCTGTCCATCGGCAGACTTGATCCATGCAGGAGTATATTCGCTATGAACTGTTTCTTCGCTGTACTCAAAGTTGGACAGCATAGGTTTTCTTGTGTCATACACACCTATTTCGTCAAAGTCTGGTTGTCCTAGTTCTACCCATTTGTTTAAATTTACAAACAAGTATTGTCTATGTAATCCTGGATAAGACCCTGTTGTAAGATAATGTTGTTTCTTTTTATCCATTATATGACCCACAACAAAAAAATCTTTGTTTGTTTCTGCATATTTTAAACTTTGTGTAATTAGACTTGGACCTCTAAATAAAAGCAATCCTTGACAAGCAATCATACAATATTCTTTACCTTCTATAATAGAAAGTTCTAAAATTTCTTTTACTGTTTTATGAAATCCTACATATGAACACATACCCATCTTAATCATACGATTAATATAAAAGTATGTCATATCAAAAGAACGTTTTTGTAAAAACTTATTAGGGATATCTCTTGAGATATCTAATATACCAATACCTACTTTGTTATCAACATTAATGTTTTCGTAGTATCTATCTACTGTGATACTATTCCAATCTTTCATTATGCCCCTCCGAACCCTGTCCAGTTCCATGGATCTTTGAACTTGTCGTCAACGGATTTGTGTGGCTTACAGGTACATCTAACAAACAAGCCAACTAATATTCCTACTAAAAACCATGTTAACATTTTATCCCCTATTGGTATAGTAACTTTGTCTTAAAACATAAAAGAAATCTCTTATGCGTCTACCTAATTCATAATGTATTATCATATGAATACGTGGTTCATTACTATTATTAAATACTGCGTGTACATTTGAAATATCCATTAAGAATGCACTGCCTTTATCTTCAAAAGGTACTATTCCATGATCTTTGAAAACAAATTTACAACCTTGTGGATTGTTTAGACTTATGTTGCAAACACTTAATCTTTTTTCTTTATCACCGCGATCCTGATGTGGTTCTATATATCCACCTGGTTCTAATAACATAAATCTAACTCTGTTTAGAAATTCAGCAGGCCAAACATTAGTAAGAAACTTTTTTGTTTCAGGACATTGTTCTGCTACCCAAGTCCAATCTAATTGTTTAACAACATCTTTACGATCGCCATATTGATCCAAACTTTGTGTATCATCATCAACACCATGCAAGGTAAGACTCTTCCAACCCTTTCCATAGTCCATTCTATGATCTTTAAAATACTCTAAAAGTGATTCTGCTTCAATGTGCATTTTATCCCAAGGTTGATTATCTAATGCACTTAATTTAAAGCAAGGCCAACCACTTTCCATTACCACCCATTTAGGATCAAATTGTTCTGGGTATTGTATTTTTATTGGTTTTTCGTGTTGTTCAAAAAATTGTTTTATTGCTGTCATGTTCGCTTTTTCGTCACTTTGTAACTGTTAAATATACTTATGCCACATATTGAAGGTAACAAGTCTACTATGAATTGGGATATTATGACGTTAGATACTGTGATTGACATTGATCAATTACAACATTGGTCTGACGAAGTGACAGCAAATTACAACAAATTGTGGTTCAACTTTAGTAAAAAAGATTACATAAAAGACAAATATAAAAATAAGGATTTTGATTTTGACGGCTATGGTGGCGGATATCATTTAAAAAATCTTATGGAAGATAATGTACAAAATATCGACTACATGGAGTTATCTTGGCCTTGCGAAAAAGATATACCTTGCTCTCCTGTTTGGGCAGGTAAAGAAGATATATACCCCGAACTTCATGATGGATCAGAATATAAAATCCAAAAGAAATTTTACTATGGTTATTTTAAAAAACTAATAGACCAATTAGGTGAAAAGTATTTTGCTAGAGCAAGTCTTATCAGACATCAACCTAAAACAGTATTAACAAAACATATTGACGGGCCAGGTATAGTAAGACTGCATATTCCTATTTACTGCAACAAAGGTTCGAAGTTTTTGTATGGTGATAATTTAGAACGTGAACATCATTTAGAAGTTGGTAAAGCATATTTAATTAATGCTGGTGTGCCACACGGGACAGTGAATGGTGATGAAATAAGAATACATTTACAAACAAAAGTAAAATTAGAGGATATTGTAAATGCCTAAGATTGGAATAACCGGACACACGAGCGGAGTAGGTAAACATTTATTTGACCAGATGGGTCATAAAGGATGGAGTCTAAGCACAGGCACTGATCTTTCTACTGATGAAGGAATAGATAAGATGATTGCTGATGCATCAGATGTAGATGTGCTAATTAATAATGCAGAGAATGGTGAAAACATTAAACTTAAAGTAATGAAGAAAGTTTGGGAAAAATGGCGTTGGGAAGATAAAATTTTAGTAAACATGGGTTCATACAAAACCATGCAGGCACAATTACAACCAGCAATGATAGAATCCGAAGGATACAAACAAACAATAGAACAACAAAACTTTTACAATGAAATAGCACCTTTGGAAAGCAAACTTGCAGTAGGTTTAATAGAACTTGGTCCTATTGGAACACAAAGAACAATAGATAAAGGCATAAAAACTTTTACAAGTGTTGAAGATGTAAGCAAGTCTATACTAGACATGATTGGCATACTTACAAATAATCAACGAATGGTTACACAAATACTTTGTAAAGGATTATACAAATAATATGAGATGTAAATATTTAGATCATCAGATTAATGTCCGCACTGACGGACAATACAGACTTTGTTGTATGAGTCTTGAACCAGAGAATGATTATAATATAAAAACACATACTCCCCAAGAATGGCACAATAGTGAGTTTCATAAAAAAACTAGAGAGCAAATGGAACGTAACGAATGGCCAGATGCTTGTACTAGATGTGAGCAAATGGAGAAGCAGGGACTTACAAGTCAAAGATTGAAACTTAAAGCATATGGTCCTGGGTTATCTCATTTAGATTTAAGATTAGGAAATAGTTGTAATTTAAAATGTATTAGTTGTTGGCATATGAGCAGTAGCAGTATTGCGGAAGAAGCCATTGCAATGCAAAAAGAAGGAATAACACCGCTACACGGAATATTAGATGTCCCTAACTTCAACTGGAGTAGTGAGGAAACATTTGATAAACTTTTAGAACTGCCAATACAGGAAGTTTATTTTACTGGTGGAGAACCTATGATGGTAAAGCATTTACCTGCTTTCTTAGAAAGATTAGATCCAGACACACAAATAAGATTTAATACCAACTGTACCATTTGGAATCCTAAATTAGAAAAACTGTTGCGTAAATTTAGAATGGTAATAATGAGTCTAAGTTTAGATGCAACAGATAGACGTATTGATTACATTAGGCATGGTAGCAAATGGAAAGAAATAATAGAACCTAACTTACATAGATATGGTTCCTTTGCAAAAGTAGACATTGCTCCAACAGTAAGTATTTTAAATGCTTGGTTCTATGATGACATAAAAGAATACGCAGATAAGCATGGATATAAATTATATGAAAATTTACTTATGTTACCTGAATGGTTACACGTTAAAAACGCACCAGATAAATTAAAGAAACAATTTCAAGGAGTAGACGAGTGGTCATCACAAGAAGCCGATCCTGAAAAGATAGAAGAATTTAAAAGGAACATTACTAAATTAGATAATTGGCGTAAGATGTATATAAAAGATTATTTAGGTCCAGTTGCTGAAGCATACGGATTGTAGTTGGAAATAATGAAGTTAATAAAAGAAAACAAACAAAAAAGAAGACAAGTATGGGAGTTCGATGATTACTTTCGCAAGAAGTGGTTATTCAATGATGAACGTTGGTTAATTGAACACTATGAAATTTTACAGAACATAGCACCAGATGGATATCTTAAAGGTTGGGGTACTAATGATGATACAATGTGGATAGACACAAATAAGATTGAGGGCGAATTAGCAAGTACTTTTGAACATACTCCAGACTTTGTAAAAAGAATTGAAAACTTTTGTTTGAATCATTATTTTACAAAAACAAAACCATATGCACATGGTGATTGGGTCTTAAGTAATATGATTATTAAAGATGATGAAATAAGTTTGATTGATTGGGATAACTGCGGTATATATCCTGAACCACAAATATTACATAAGATGCAATTAGATCTAAAGTCTGCGTTTGGAGATAAGATATGAAAATATTAGTAACAGGAAATCCAAACTTTGGTCTTGCAGAAAGTATAAGCAAAATATATACCGATGCAAAATTTGTTACTAAAAGTGCAGGATTTGATTTGACTTCACCTATTAAGCAAGATGAACTTTCTGATATTGCATTAGACTATGATGTATTTGTAGTTTGTGCATACATACCTAACTATGTACCTAATATTTTATTACAAAAGGTTTATGATAATTGTAAGAAAAATAATCACAAGATTCACATAATAGTAATAGGTAGTACCGTCGACAGAGTAAAAGACGGAAGGATTTGGAAATATGCTGAAGAAAAGAAAGCATTAAGAGATATGTGTAACACTTTGGCAATGCACGGAGTATGGAAATCAGGACCTAAAGTAAGTTTAATAAGTTTTGGAACCTTAAGCAATAACAAAGACAAACACCCTGACAGAAATTGTATGGACATTGATAAAGCAGGTGAATACATTAAATGGTTGATTAATCAGCCAAATGATGTTAATATTAATGAAGTAAGTATAGATCCAATGCAAAACAAGGACTGGCAATGACCCCACAAGCATTTAGTTACCCAACTGTAAGTAACAACGGTAAAATATATATACCGCCATATGGTCTTGATGGAGTTGTTGATTATATGTTAAAGTTTGATCCTGTGGATAACTCTTTCAAAAAAATTAAATTAAAAGTAAATGCTTTGTCTGAAAAATGGCAATGTGGTATTGCATATAGAAACAAAGTTTATTTTTTACCTTACAATGAAGATAATATTTTATGTGTAAACACAGATGACGATAGTGTAGAATACGTAAATGTAAATCATCCTGGCAAAGGCAAATACATACAAGCACATATACATGGTGATAAATTAATTGCTTTGCCATACGGTGAACATGAACCATATGATTATGTTTTAACTTTTTACTTTAGAAATAATCTAGCAACCTTCCATAAAATTAAATTACCTAAAAATGATAGTAAAAAATGGCATACCACTCAAATGGTAGATGGAATAATTTATGGATTGCCAAGAGGAGAAAACTGGGAAGATACTTTTAATTACAGAATAAGTTATGACTGCAATAGTGGGGAATATGAAATAGCGGACATGAGTCCTATATGGTTAGATTACAATAAGCAACCTATGAACAATAAAAAATACACAACGATGGCAAAGGTTGGTAATAGATTGTATGCACCGCCTTACAGTGAAAATCCAGAGTTTGATATTTTAAGTAAATTTGTAAACGGCGACTGGTATAGTGAACGCACAGGAATTAAAGGTACCAGTAGAAAATACTTTAGTCATACTGTCGCAAGTAATGGAAAGGTGTTCTTTCCTCCAGCAGGGCATGACGAAAACTGGAGCGAAATGTTAGTTGTTGATAGTGTAAAAGATGATGGTAGCAGTGAGTACTGGCACACCATAGACTTAGGTATTGGTAAAGAAAGTAAGAAATACTTTGCCGGCATTGAAAATAGCAAAGGAAAGATATATTACATACCTCGTGGCGGTTGTGTTTGTGAACCAGAAGATACTTGGAAAAGCCAAGGCGACCTTAATAGTATTTTAGTAATTGACATTTATTCTGAAAAGTTTTACACTATAGACATAGATAAACATTTTAAAGAATTTACAACAATAGAAAAATATAACAAATGTGTTTTGATTGATGATGTGATATATGCATTTCCATACGGAGAATCAAAAGACTTTCACCAACTACTAGTATTTGATACTTTATCAGATAAAGTTTTAGAAACAATAGATTTAAGAAATGTATAAAGCATTTGAAGATTATTATAAAGAAGAAGACATAAAACATTTAATCTTACACGATTGGAATGGAACTTTGGTCAGTCCACCTTTTGCTACTGAAAAATGTAGGGATTATTCTAGCCTTATGTTTTTAGACAAAGGGCAAACACATTTTATGAATTTAAATTTGCCTGAGGCAACAAGTAAAACAAATGCAGTTGCAAACGTAGGAGAAAGTTTATGGATTGTACCTTATGCGATATATGATAAGTTAGGCAAGGTAGTTGAAGTAACAAAAGATAAAATAAATTATTTTCCACTTGACATTTCCTCCAAAGGACAGTATTATAGTATAGCATCAAATGGCGACTCGGCATTCAGTTTTCCTCTTGGATATACTGATGAGAGTCAGGCTCTCTACATTCGAGACGGTCAGGTAAAAATAGTAGATCTTGAACAGCGGGGCCTTAAGTTGCACATGGGCACTGTTTGGTGTAATGACCGTTATTTTTCAATGCCTCGCGGAGACGAGCAAGGATACGACAAACTGTTAAGTTTTGATGGCAACACTATACAAGAGTATGAAGTACCGTACATAAACAAAAACATCACACGTAAGTTTACTGACTGCATTGTTGTAGGCAACAAACTGTATGCTTTACCCTTTGGTGAAACACAAGGTATGAATGCAGTCATAGAGTTTGATACTGTTAGCAATAATTTTGCAGTACATAACCTACAAGGTGTAGACTTTGCTAAAAAATATAACGCAGGGGTCCTACTCGGAAAAACCGTCATTGCACTACCTTACGGTGATGAACATTCTAACGACAGTAATTTAGGCCTTAAATTTGACACCGATTCTGGAGAGTCAGAACAGTTCAAAATTAACCAAAGTTTTGGTGGAAAATACAGATTTAGAAGCGGAATTAAATATTTTGACGAAGCATACTTCTTTCCTGCAGGCACACCTGCTTGTCCTATACTAGTAATCAATGAACAAGGACAAATTACAAATGAATTACAGGAAAGAAATGTATTGTTCGGAAGGCCAATTGTATTCGATGGTTACATTTATGTAATTAAAGTTGACCTTACAACTAAATCACACAAACTTTGTATATATGATCGTAATTTACAAATTGTAAATGAAAAACTTATATAAACAAACTATCTAGTTCAGGACAAACTTCTAACACATCTGTATTTCTAATTTTATCTAAGTCTTTTGTATAATTTACAAATGTGTTTACATTAGATCCATTGTTACTATAATTTATATGTGGAAATTTAAATGTAATCTTATCTAATATTTCGTTTGGAAGTACACGTGGATTAAGATACCAAGGAGTAGTAACAACATTTTTAAAGTATATGTCCCAATTATGTTTTTTATTTTTATCAAACCATTGCTGTATTTTTTCAAGATGTGCAATGTTGTATGCCATGATAGTAACTGCTATAATAATTCTATCAAAATCGTATTGTTTTAAATTATCATTGAGTTGATCAAACGTAAAATTTTTTCCGCCCCTAATATATTCATATAAACTATCGGTTCCTTCTAAACTTACTGTCCATTTGGTATGCCCGTACTGTTTTGCAAGTTCATGCACTTCTTCATCTACCATTGTACCATTGGTCGTCCAATCAAGTGTTACGTGTTTTGCTACTCCGAGGTCAATAAATTTTTTAAGTATGGTTTTGTTTGCAGGTTCCATGTAAGGTTCTCCACCTTTGATACTTAGATAACGTAAGTTCTTAAACGGTGTTGGATCCTCAAACAGTCTTTCAATAATTTGTTCACTCTTGTTTGTGTAACCAAATTCTGGGTTGTCAACTGGGCGTTGAAAATCCTTATTCATTTTGGCAAGTTTTAATTCATCTTTGACCCAAGCACTAGAACTAATACCATTGCACATACGACACTTTAGATTACATATATTGCTCATGTTAAATTCCAAAAACATTATGTCGTTGAAGGTTTTGGTATATGAATAATTGGTATTTTCCAACATTGGATTCAAAATATCCTTAAAGAATTTACGTCTGCTATGACCCACAGAGGCTTCTTTTAAAGCACATGATTCGCACTCGGGCGGTAAGTGGCCCTGTATGAAAGATTCACGTGTGTGTGACGCTGTAATGCTGTTTAACACGGTGTTTAAAGGTGATTCTAGCACGTTACCATAACGTTTTCTATACACTCCGTCGGGTACTATGTCACCATTAAAACGTACCAAAATACTATGCCATGGTGCTAAACATTTTATCATGCTACTGTCTCTTTTCTTAGATAGATATCACTCAAACATCCACAAAGTTTTTTATTACAGATTACTGTATTTTGGGGCAATATAAAGTCTTCCAATGTTCCAATTAATCCACCTTGCATACATTCTGCCCTATATATCTTACCCCATTCTATGTAGATCATATCAAGTCCTGCCCAACACTTCCAACCTTTGTGTTTGTTCAATCCTTCTACAATTAATTCATTTGCATCAATCTTTCTTTCATTGTAAAAGATATCTCCTCTATGCAGATGGCTATCATCTAGTTTACGAAAGTAAGGCCATTTGCTAATAATTTCTTTTTGTTCTTCTGTGTAAACACTTACTTCGTTTGTAATATTTTCACCGCTTGTTTTGTCTAAAATAATTTTAGGCCATACTGCTAATCTATCTGTGTTATCATACAATGTAGAAGCAACTTTTTGTGCATCTTTGAAACCTTCAATATCATTAGGCATCATTAAATTTACTGCAATTTCCATTTTTGTATTATTTGCAATATCTATAAATTTTTGTACATCAGCATAAGCATGATGATAACTTATTATCATTCCGTCGGTATAAGGATCAATCTTTTTATAATAGTCTACACTCTGACTGCCATTGGTAATGAAACTAAATGTATGGCCTTCTTCCTTTACAAGTTTAGCCATGTCAATAAAACGTTTCCAGAAGGTAGGTTCACCTCCTGTTACCCTGTAACAAATTTCTTTATCTTTTATTTTTAAACTTCTAATAAAATTTTCAACAACTTCCCATTTAGGTTGTCCACTAGAACCGTTATGCAAAAAGTCTGGACAATAAGTGCAACGGTAATTACACTTATTTGATAACGCCCAACTGACTAAGAACCAATTTTCTTTGTCGGGATTTGCATAACTTATCTTCATTAGTTCATCGAGTTGTTAATAATCAGATCATGTACCCTATCATTTACTTTACAGGTTAGTATTAATGCATATAGTCCATCACTGAAACTAAACACACTATGATCTTTTTGAAAGTTAACAAAATATAGATAACCAGGATCTGGATACATTGGTTTACCATCTAGCATATGAACAAAGTTCTCTGGTTTACATTTTCCAAACACAAGAAGTAGACGCATCCATTCTGGTCCTACACCAGGAAAGTCTCTGTGTGGCGGAAAGAATCCACCTTGATCTACTCTTAACAGGTGTACCCTACCTATATCAGGTGAAAAAGCATCAACGAGTTTTGCTAATTCAGGTATCTTGTTATAAACTTCTGTTGGAGTTGTAAAGTTTTCTTCTTTCATTTCTACGTCATGGTATTTTTGCATATAACCAAAACTATTCAAATGATAATTGTCCATTACATCTCCACTATGACTTGTAATAGGCAATCCCCAACGGTTATTATTAGCGTCTTTTTTTACATTATACGGACACCAGTTGTCTTTAAACTGTTCTAACTGCTCAAGAACCTCATGTTCGTTAATTTTCCATTTAAGTTTTATGGTGTCACCCATATTGCACAGGGTATTCCATATTAAAGCACGTTCAGTTTTATTCATTTATTAATTCTCCTAATTCTTTAAAGGTTTTAGTATAATCTGTACCTCTCCTTTCGTCAGTTACAGTTAAATATTCACGCATAGCAGGAAGTTTGCTACTCCAATCCTCTTGCATCATATATTTTATGAGTCCATGCCAACGTTGAGCACCATAAGGGTGCTGGTTGAACTCTAAGTTAAACTTTTGTCTATCGATAAAAGTTTCTAACTTGTCTTTTACCCACAGTTTTGCTTTATGGGGTAAAACTTTTACATTTAAGTATGATGGTAAGTAAACTAAATGCGTACCTATTATGCCACCACCAAACATTGATGGGTTAATCTTACTGAATCCTTGGTCCATTTTCCATTCTGCTAGTTCTCCTATGTATCCTGCATTAAGTAATTGAACCGCACAGGCGATATTAATCACTGTGTTGTCTTTAGTATTCTCATCAAGTCTCTTCAAATTCTTTTCTATGTCTTTCCATTTACTAGGATATCTAATATATTCATTACGTTCACCATAAGCATCTATGCTAAAATTAAAACGTACTTCTTTAAAATGTTGCCATAGGTCAAATAGTTTATCTGGTAACTCTAATCCATTAGAATTGTATCTTAAGTTACAGTCTTGTGCATAACCTTCGTCAACCATAAACTCTAGTATCTTATAATGTTCAGGTATAAGCAGAGGCTCTCCTCCTGCAAAATAAAGTTCTTGTATGTTGAATGCTTGGTGCTTCATTGAATCTATAAAAGATCCTTTCTTGTACCAAGTATAATCAAATTCTTCATTCCAACCTTGGTCTCTTACAAGTTCTTCATTCTTGTACTGTGGATATTGTAGTTTCCACTCCTTAATCCAACTTGAACTATCATGCGGACTACACATTACACATTTAAGTTGACATAAATTACCTAAACGCAAATCAAAGTAAGGAATACTAACAGGTGCAGTACCATCTTCTTTTGTTTGTTTTACAAGTTTTTGTAAATCAAGACGTTGTGCCCATTCCCTAGTTTCCCATTGACGTTTGCTTACTATACCTTTGGCTTCTTCTTCAAAACATTTTACGCAACTTGCAGGTACTTCTCCAGCAATCATCTGCAATCTTGTTCTACGCATATGGCTACTATTAAACACTTGTTCTATTGTATGGTCACGCAAGTTCATCGCAACACCATCTTCCTTTACAAGTCCTGCTTCTTTCTCATCTGTGATACCTGCACCACTGGCATTAGCAGTACAACACACTCTAACATCACCGTTAGGTCGCGTGGCTAAATGTATCCAGGGTAGTGGGCAAAATGTTTTACTCATTATCTTTCTTCAATATAAATTTTATGTTGCAGTAACCACATATTGCTTCACCATTTTTTAAAGTATAATACACTTTAGGATGATCATCATTCTCGCCTGTGCAAGATATGTGGTCTTCTTTTACATAAATTACTTTCATCTTTTCCTTCCGCAAATTAAAAACCTTTTATATTTAGGTAATTCTAATTCTTCTTCCAAGTCTACTTTCAGTTTTGACTTGCGTTTAAATTCTCCTAGGTCGCTCATACAATTCACGTGTTCTTCATGTTCTTTAAAATTATTACTCTGTAAAACCACGTAAACATCATTTGGTATGTTTGATAACCAAGTATTGTATTGTTCCTGTGTTATGTGTTCACAACTAGTATTAATTACCATGTAAGTATCATTATCAGGCTTATGAGTACACATATCACCTGTGACTGCCTTGAATCTTCCTTCCATCTCATAACGTTTATTCATTGTGTTTGCAATTTCTTCACATTTAGGATCAATGTCAACACTTGTAATATGTTTTATACCCAATGAACTGTTAAACAACATTGTTGATAATACGCCATACCAACCACCATACACTACAAGTTTTGCATTTTTAACATTACAATGATGTGCAACTTGTTCTATTAACCATGCCTTACTGTTTAATTGACCTCCCCAGAAACATTCTAGTACACGATCTCTATCATCACTGTTTCTTATGCCGTCGGCCCAAAACTTAATATCTTGTATATCTATCTTCATACAAACAATCTCCACAATGCTATTGTATTCATTGTCGTGAACCAAAACGTCAACACCATTACCCATGCACTCATTCTATAATATGCTCCTATGAACCCAGTGGTACTGCCTACCCAATAAAAAGGTATAAACAAATCTGGTCTTGGTGCAAGTACTGTATATGTTAATATTCCACTTCCTATGATAACAGTGATGGCACTCACCATTTCAAACCAAAATGCAAGTGGATGACTTGTATAACTATCCTTCCAAAATTTTATAATAGTGTTCATTAAAATTCTATCCTTATTCCTATGTTATGATTATCCCTAATAACATCATAATTGTAAACAATATTATACGTATGCCAAACGTTTCTATATTTCAATGGGATCATCTTTGTTGCCTCATAGTGTGCAAAACCTCGAACAATGAAGTAAGTAATTACTTGAAACTCATTTGGATGTTTTCCTAGTATAGGATTCTTTTCATAGTAATCATCGTTATTTGCTATTTCTAAAGTTTGCAACATATCTATTGTTTGTAACATATTAAAAGCAATTATACCTTTTTTATCTGTTTCTGTCAATGGTTCTTTGTAATACTTTGATAGTTCTATTGCATTTGCATCTTTGTATGTTATAATCACTATAACAAGAAACAGTACATATATTGCTAATAACGTTCTTAATGGTTTCATGTTTTCCTTATTTTTTTAATTAATAATGGTAGATAAACAAATATTCCAACTAAACTCCAGAACACTAATAAAACTGTTGCATACAATTTCCAGTTTTCTAAATCAATTAATATACCTATTGAAACTCCACCTATCCATACATAATCTAATGTAGCATGAAAACGTTTCCAATTACTTCCATACTTGGCCATTAGTGCTTCTCTTTTACGTGCAAACCACGGGTGTACATGACGCATTATTACAAAGCCTTCATTTAACACCATTGTCATAAATCCAATCCAAAATAACATCTTAAGTCCTTTCTATGAATTGTTCGTTTAATTTATCGAACGTGCCGCATTGGCGACTGCATTCTTTTAGACCAGTTGTTGTCCAACAACTGCTAATCTTATTAAAAAACCCACTATCAAATATTTCTTTTAATGACTGCTTTTGTAAATTAGGAATAGTATTAACCTTTGTCATATAATCTATTCTACTTTGACTGTGTTGCGGAATCCAATCTAAATCTAACCAACAGCATGGTGAAATGTTTCCATTTGCACCTACATACATTTGATTGTCTTGTTTTGCTTTACAATTGATTCTAGGCAAAAATTCTTCTGCGGCTTCTTTTGCTGGTGCAATCATTTCTAAACTTTTCTTTGATGGCAGTAAAGTATGTGTAACATTGTATGAATCATCAATTACATCTAACTTACCATCTCTAAATCTTGTGGTGTGTTTTACACTGAATCCTTTGAACCCTAATTCTTCACTTAATTCTTTACATCTATCTACTTGTTGTTCATTGTGTTTGAATACAAGCATATCCCATCTTGCATCACCACCTGCTTTAATAAACGTTTTTGCATTTTTAATAATTTTATTCCAATCAGTGTTAATTCTATACAATGCGTGTGTATCTGCTAAACCATCTATGCCAAACACTACCTTAACATTAAGTTCTGCCAACTCCTTCCACCACTTGTCAGTACGTCCACTGCCGTTAGTGTGCATTTGTAAACTCATTTCAGGATTCAATTCACGCATATATCTAAATATTTTATTTGTATCTTTAGCAATCATAGGGTCTCCTAGATTACCACACATATAAACATGGTTAAGTTGTTTTATAAATTCTACAGGAAACCATTCTTTAAAAATGTCCAATGTAATTTCTTCTAGATATAAACTATCCAAAAGAGGTCCACCTTGGAGTCTTCTAGGACACATAGGACATCTAGCCTGACATTTAGATGTAACTTCTAAGTGTATAGATTTTATATCTTTATAATTATACATTCTTTTCCTTTGGTATTTTACTGTCTGCACTACTAACACAGGACGGAGTAATACACGGCATTGGTGCTTTAAATAGTTTAAATCCTTCGTCTAATGTGCCTAAAGGTTCATCATGGCAACTATATGAACGTTTTACTTCATTGCTTCTTATGATACAACTTTGATATCCACTGTTACACATCCAACCTTTAAATTTATTAAATCCAAAAGCATTTAATCTTTCTGCTTGATCAATCCAATACTCTACTCCCGCATCATCATATAACGCAACCTGATAGGCTCCTTGTACACTTTCGTTTTGTAGTATTTCTTTTTGGATTTTCGTATAACCATCCACGACAAAACTAGCAGTAGGATCAGACTGAGGCTTGAGTGTAACATGAAGCCCCCTATCACTAAATCGTTTACTTCGTTCATAATATTCCTCCCAATGTTCAGGTACCATTACCTGATTGATAGTTACAAGGACATCATTGTCCTGTAAATATAAAAGTTTGTCACCAAACTCTTTTTCATTGGCAAATTCCGCATGGAAACTTGCAGTAATACTTCTCCGATCCATTACGTCAGTAGCATCTAACCAACGTGTCCACCAACGTTTAGCAGGACTACAATTACTTGTCATATGGATACTTAAATATTTGCTTTCATAATCTTCGTAATGTTTAACAAGGTCAATAAACTTTTTATACGCAGTAGGTTCACCGCCACTAAAACTAAAATGAAACTTATCAAATCCGTTTGCTCTTGCTTGACGTTTTATTTCATCAATAGCATTAGTATAAACTTCAAATGGTCTATGATCAACTTTACTGCTTCTTGCATACGGCCAACAATAACTGCAATTATAGTTACAGAAGCGGCCAAGAATCCAGGACACAGAAAACAATTTGTTTTCCAACATAGTCCTTTGACCTAGTTTGACAATCTTATCAAACGGTATATTTTGCATACTGCTCATGTAACCATTCCCAATCATTTATTAACCGAAGATCAGACCCCCTAGAAAGGCCAAACTCCATACCAGCGGTAGCGCCTGCCAAAGCGTATTTGCCCATAGGTCTATCGTGTCCCACGGTTGTCCAAGTTTTAAGTCTTTCATTTGTTTCTCCTTCTTCTTGTCTATCAATTGTTTTACTTGCAAGTTTGACACATTCCCTAAAAGCACTCTTCCAAGTATTAAAAGGATCTGTGTCAAATCTTGTTATGTTGCTGACCACAGGCATCGGCTTGAATTTTTTGCTGATGCTTGTAGTCATGTCGGGCACGGTGACGTCAACCTTTTGTGTGAGAGTCTTAGGTAATAGTTTTACGCCGCCGTACCCGTATTCCAAGTTGTTTATAGGATTTCTACTACGCCATACATGGACGCAATCTAAGTCCCACTCGGAAACCTTGTGATCAAAGTTAAAATCATCTACTATTTCTGCATCACCGTCTACTGCATAAAACATTTTAGTAAATGATTTGTTTGCCGCCTCTATGTGTGCTTGATGTATTCCTTTTACACCATGTACACGTTTTGCCATTGGGAAACGTTCCTTTAATGCTTTCCAATTTGCTTCTGCATTAGGCTCTTGATAACTTATAAAAATTATATCAAACATTTTACTTTGTCTTTAAATTGTTCAAATGCATCATAATGAATCTTAGGTCCATCATGTTGCATATCTCTTGCTGAATCTTTATGTGTGTTTACTACTTTAAAAATTTTTCTTGTGCCGTAGTCGGTTGTAAAGTCACCTTCCCAAGTCCAATGAAATACAGGCACTCCTAGTGCTGACCATAAATTATCCACACTAAAAAGATCCTTCATAGACTGCACAACAAGTTCTCCTGTTTCTTGCACATACCTATTCAAATACCATTCTGTATCTCTCATGCCCATTGAATTTGTTGTTTCTTCTTTGTTTACATTCCTATCTTCTAACCTTATTCCTTGACCGTGTTCGTCTTTAAAGCCAAAACTTTTTCTGTTTATTTGTGGCCATTGTATCACAACTAGTTTAGGTTTTACAAATCCTGATCTTTTAAAAAGTTGTGTGTTAAAGTTTATAATGTCTGGACCAGTGCCTGCTTTAGCAAGATTACGTAAGTCTAAACCTAAATACTCTGCCAAGTGGCTACACCAAATTTCCTTGTCATATAGTCCTACGCCTTCTGTATAACTACAACCAAACACTAACATATAAGGATCCATATGTAAATTGTTAAATTCTTTTGTTCTATATCCTAAACTGTTGAATTTATATTTTAACTTTCCTTTGCTATCATAATAATTCCATTTTGGATTATTTCTTTGTTTGTAATTTGTAATATCATCACCTTGATACCAATCCAATTCTTTTCCTACATAGTTTGAAACTAAAAGAGGTTTGTCTTTCCTAAGATATAACATTTTCATAACCTCCTAGTTCTTTTATTGTATCTGGTATGTAATTTTCATCTTTAGATATTTCTAACAATCTTTGATGATTGAATTCTAATTTATATTCTAATGACTTATACATTTCTAAATATTTTTTTGATGTAGCAACATTTTTCCTAATTTCTTTTACTATCTTGCTGGCTCTGGTTTTATTATACCATTCATTGTCAAATGTATAATCAAAAAGTTCATCATATAATTTAAAACCTAGCCTTTGTAGTACTCTGTGAATTCCTTTGGCACCATGTATAATAAAAGGTTTTTTGTAAAATAAAGGCTTTGCAGTTTTTTCTGTAATAAAAATATTGTCTACACTAGATTCATTTACAAGTTCTATAAAACTTAGGCTGTATTCCTTGGGCATATTATTAAAGTGATCAAGTTTATCCTTAAAATTATCAAGAATTGATACCTGTTGTTTCCAATGTTTAAAATTATAATCTGGTTCTAACTTGTTCCAAGTATATGCACCCATACTTAATATTCCATCTTTAGCAAGATTATCCATCATCCTACATCTATGTTCCCAAGGACGATGATTTAATGCAATAAAAAGATATTCAAAATTGTTGTTACTTACTGTGAAGTTTGCGTCTGTACAACTTTTTACAGTATGAGACATCCAAAACGTAGGCCAATATTCTACTTTGCTATATGCTGGCCAATTAATTTTACTATCAGGCCAACCTCCTGAAACAAATGTACATCTATTACTGCTTCTTTTTAAAGCACGACTGATACGTTTGATATCTTTCTTTTGGTCAAACCCCATAAGTTCCATTTCTTCTGCACCAAGGACTCTTATATGACAACCACGCAACTGCTCAATCATCTCCATAAAATGGCTAGGAGACCAGTCGTCAGACCACATTTTGATATTATATAAACTCTCACTCACACATATATTTATATACGCACATTATAAATATCTTTATGTTCGAAGTAGTGAAAGAGTTTGAAAAACGTATTGCAGAGTATTATAATGCACCTTTTGCCGTAGCAACAGATAGTTGCACCCACGCATTAGAATTATCATTCAGATATGATAGAGAACATAATAATATTACGCAACCAAAAGTAACTTTGCCTACAAGAACATATATTAGTGTGCCATTTACACTAATGAAATTGGATATACCTTGGACATTCATTAACGTTGAATGGAAAGAGTATTACTTCTTTGGAGGGACAAGAATTGTTGATGCGGCAGTTTTGTTTACTCCTAAAACTTACATAAATGGTCAATTGATGTGTTTAAGTTTCCAACACAAAAAAATGTTAAGTTTAGGAAGAGGTGGTGCTATATTATGTCCTAATGAAGAAGAATACATAAAACTTAAAACTATGGCGTACGATGGAAGAGATGATAGTAGACCGTGGGCAGAACAAAACATTAAAACAATAGGATACCATTATTATATGACTCCTGAAACTGCTCAATTAGGCATTGAAAAAATTAAGACTGCTGTACCAAACAAAGTTTGGACAAGTAACGACTATCCTTACTTGCCCGAGATGGAGGTATTTCGCAATGTCTTATAACGAATGGGATCAACTTAAAAAAGTAATTGTTGGCGTAGCCGACCATGCGAAGATTCCTGATATTGATATAAGTTTGCGTTGCGTAAATTATGCAGACAAGTTAGATGAAACTGAAATAATTAAAGGCCCATATCCACAAAGAGTTATCGATGAAACAAATGAAGACTTAGATATACTTTGTAAATTTTTACAAAAAGAAAATGTTGAAGTTTTACGTCCTGACAAAACAGAATGTAAGTATTACAACTATTGTCCAAGAGACAGTGTATTTGTTTATGGCGATTTACAAATGGCAACTCCTATGCCTATACGTGCAAGACGTGGAGAATGGAGAGCATTTGAGCATCACCTTACAAATCCTGTCAACATACGTTGCTATCACGAAAGTGCATTGTATAACACAGATTGTATAGGAAACAAAGATGTACTTGCACTTACTGAATTTGAACCAGCCTTTGATGCCGCTAATATATTAAGAGCAAACGAAGATGTGTTGTATCTTGTAAGCAATAGTGCAAATAGATTAGGTAGTGCATTGCTACAAGGAGCATTAGGAGATAAGGCAAAAGTACATAAGTTAGAAAACGTATATAGTTTTATGCACCTAGATAGCACTGTTGCTTTTTTAAAAGAAGGGTTATTACTTGCAAATCCAAGTAGAATTAAAACCAAAGATGATTTACCAGGACCATTTAAAAACTGGGATATTGTATGGTGTCCTGAACCAGTTGATATAGGACATTATCCTAGATATTGTAATTCCAGCACTTGGATTAATATGAATCTTTTAAGTGTAAATACAAAGTTAGTTGTGCTTGAAGAACAACAAGAACCAACTAGAATTGAATTAGAGAAACATGGTATAGAGTGTGCCATGTTACCCATGCGTCATAGTCGTACACTTGGTGGAACTTTCCATTGTGTGACACTTGACTTAGAAAGGAAGGCTAATGTATAACCAGAAAGTAAAATTTGATTACGATTGTACAAAGTTTGTAGACTGTAAATATCCTGATGAGTCATCATGTATTAAGCATCAAGTACATGAACTTACAGACATACACGAAAAGTATGGAGGATTTCCAGAAACTTATACAATGGGTAATACTAAAATACACCAACGTTGGTGGAATGATGATGAACTAGACTTTGCTGAAATAGGCAACCTTTTAGGCATGGATGCCGTTACTATTAGCAGTATTAAACAACCGCCTGGACAAGTAGTGCCATGGCACAGAGACACATTCTTTTTATTGAAAAAGAAATTTCCTAAAAGATCCCAACCTGTAAGAGCATTAATAATGTTAGAAGATTGGAAAGTAGGACATTTTGTACAACATGATGATGCTGTATTCACACACTGGTTAGCCGGTGATGGATATATCTGGGACGAGGACATTTTACATCTTGGTGCTAATGCAGGTATGGAAAACAAATATACATTGCAGGTATCAGGTTTTATAAAATGATCAAAGGACAAATTGCTGTAACATGGACAGAAGCAGATTATAAAGATTTGCCATGGGTAACAAATGAAGTACATGAAGAAAAATTCAACGCAACAGTAGATACAAACAATTATAATGTTGGTGTGTATATGTGTTTCGAAAATTTACCTACAGTGTTTCAAGATGCAGTAAAAGAATTTAATCTAAAAAAGGTTGTTGTGGCAGTTAACAAACTTACTCCAGGACAAATTTTACCTTATCATACAGACAAATACCAAACATACAAAACTAGAAATAACATAACTGAGCAAGATGAGATTGTACGAATTATTGTTTTCCTACATGACCAAAAAGCAGGACATCAGTTATGGATTAAAGATAATATATGTGTAGGACCGGCCGGTAGTTACTTTGGTTGGGGTAAAGGTGTGGAGCATATGGCGGCTAACCTTGGAAATGACGATAGATATATCTTACAAGTGACTGGAATAAAATAATGAAACACACACGACCTAAAGACTTTGGTGACAGATGTGCATTGTTTTTTACAATGCGTTTACGTTGGATAGCAGATACTTTCTTTGCTAAACGTTACGGACACAGAGCAGTTGTATTAGAAACTGTTGCTGGAGTTCCTGGCATGGTTGCAGGTATGTGGAGCCATTTGCGTAGCCTAAGAAAAATGAAACCAGATGATAGGGGTTGGATTAGAACATTATTGGCTGAAGCAGAGAATGAACGTATGCATCTAATGATATTCATCGAGATTGCAAAGCCTAATTGGTTTGAACGTTGGATGATAATTCTTGCCCAAGCATTATTTTGGCATTTTTATTTGATACTTTATATTTTCTTTCCTAAGGTTGCTCATAGAATGGTTGGTTACTTTGAGGAACAGGCAGTAATAAGTTATACATCTTATCTTAAAGCGATTGAATTAGGCAAAATAGAAAATATTGATGCACCTGATATTGCAAAAAATTATTATAACTTACGTCCAGGTGCTAAACTTAGAGATGTTGTAATAGCAGTGCGTGAAGATGAAAGAGGTCATGCACAAGAAAATCATAGAATGGCAGATGCTATACGGAGAGAGAAGTAATGGACTTTGCACAAGGTTTATATTACAAAAACTTTCCAGCAACCAAACCTCCTCATAGGATAATACCAAGATTTCAACAGTTGTTTAATGAAAGTTTTTTACGTTCTGAAACAAAACCCTTGTTTCTTTTTACTGGGACAAACAATATCGCTCAATTAGAAAATTTATTTCTTAACAGTAAGCAGATTAAACGTTTAGATCAACAAGGATTAGACTTTTACATTTATGAACCATTGTCCAGTTATAAAACTAAACCACATAACAGAGATTTTTACAGTGAATTTAATGATACACAGCCACAACTTTATGCAGACGAACTAGATAGCATACAAAAATTTAAAAACAAATATGGTATAAGCAACATAAATGTTTACACTTGTGATTATCAAGTAAAAAAATACTTTCAAAAACAATATCCAGATTTAAATTTATATTGTTTAGATATATTTTTAAGAGATTATTTCCCAGGATCTAAAATTAATGATGAAGTAAAACCAACAAAAAAATTTGTTTGCACAAATTGGCGTTATACTAAACACAGACATATTATTATGTGCAACTTACATAATAAACCAGGACATTACAGTTGGCAATTTAAAGCGGACAAAAAACTTTTACAAGATAATACATTTTTGACAAAAGATTTTTGGATGTCAATACATAATAAAAACACTATGAACGGACTTGCTGAACTAAATTTAAAAAGTCCTATGTCAATTGACCTTGCTCCAACTGAAAGCAAGTATGTTGAGCCTCATTTAGGAACAAAATGGCCAGATGATCAGGATAAAAGATCGGCTAATTTAAAAGATGCGTATTATGACAGTTTCATTAGTATAGTAAATGAAACAAGATTTGCTCAACCCACTGCTAATCTAAGTGAAAAAGTATTTACTGCCATGTGGTTTCAAAGACCTTTTATTATTGTTGGTCCTCCATACAGTTTAGAGTACTTAAAAAAACTTGGCTTTGTAACTTGGGACAAATGGATTGACGAAAGTTATGATACTATTGAGGATCATACTAAAAGAATGATGAAAATATTAGAAATCATTGATGCAATTAACAACAAAGAACAAGATGACTTATGTATTATGTTAAATGAGATGAGTAAATTTTTAAAACGTAATCAAAAACTGTCCACAAGATTTTTTAATGATGTTACTATTCTTGAGTAGCACAACTCATATAAAAATTTTCTAATTCAGGAAACACTTCGGTTAATTTTATATCACGTCTTGAATCATATTGAGTAAAAAAGTTGTAAAAGTTCTTTCTACCTTTTAACAATTTCTCTTTATCATATATGGTTTTCTCCATGTAATCAACTACACGTCTAAATTTTTCAACTTCTAATGAACTAAATTTTGTTCTGTCAGTATCATCTTGATAATCATGCATAAATTGTAAATGTTTTTTCATGTATGGCATAAACTTTTCTTTGGGAAGTATATTCATATCGAATTGTATAGGATCACGCAAGTAAGGTGTATCAAACCTAATACGTTGCCATTTGCTTTGTTCATTGTGATTGTATTTGTGTCTCCACTCTAGTATCTTTTCTAAAAGTTTGTTAAAACTTGTAACTGCAAACAGGTTAAATGTAATCATAAAAGTTACTGGCCAACCGGTTTGTGTAAGATAATAATCTAAATTACTTTCCCATACACCAATATCTAATCCTGTCCTTGTATAACTTGCCCTTGGACCCCAAGTATCTATGCTTGTATAAAGTTTAAAACTATTAATAGCATTTGTTTCTTTTAATTCTTTTAATGTTGCAACTAATTTTTTAACAAGTTTTTCTTTTACACCCATGTTACTATTAAGTTCTATGTTTAAATGAGGTTTAGGATTGTTTTTAAGTTCCTCAAACAAACGCCAAGTGCTTTTATGCATTAAAGGTTCACCACCTGTGACTCTTAATATGTTCAATGTCTTACTTACTTCAGGCCACCATTTCCACCAAGCCTCTAAATAAGGATTGTTATCTTCTTCATATAATTCAAACCAATCAATATTATTACTATGTGCAGTAACATTTTTGTAAGGACCATGTTGTTTTATTTCATTGTAATAACGTGTACTAAATTTAGGATGGCAATATCCACATTTAAAATTACATTCATTGCTAAAATTTATTTCAATGTATTCTGGATTTATATTATAGTCCCATGGATTGCTTTTTATTTCTTCAATCCTTTCTGGCGTATGTATGCTACTACTTTTGATATGCCTATCACTAACATAATCCTTACCCATACATTCTATATTCCAACAATACTGACAACCTGATGGTTGCTGACCTTCAAGCATCATTTTACGTTCTAGTTTCTTTTCATTAGTGTTATGTAATGCACTTGGATTGTTTTTCAATTCTTCTAACGGAATTTTATGCGGAGCAGGATGATAACAACTATGCGTTTCGCCTGTTTGTAGATAAATTGTAACATGATGCCATTTGGCCAAACAAAAGGTAGGAGATATTTTATCTATCTCCGGCATAATTTGTTTTATTTTGTTTAGTTCGCTCATTTATTACGGATTACTCTATCACTGTTTAAGTAAACAGTTTTAAAGAATTCACTTTGCTCGTTATCGAGCGGATATACTGATACTGGTATTGTTAATTCATTTCTAATTAAAGTGCCAATGTTTTCCACAGCATCAACAACATTGTGCTCACCATAATTGTTTTCTTTCCACAAAGTATTTAGATATTCAAAGTCTCGTGTTTGTGTATGATCCCATTTGGTACACATAGTTTTATAACAACCTTCTCTTGCACCTAACAAACAATACAATCCATTTTTAACATCCGCACCAACATTCATCCAGATTAATAATCTATGATAATTTTGCCACCATATCTCTTTTAGATTTTTAACAGGAGCACCTCTATTCAATGACATTTTTACACCTTCACGGAATCCTGCTCGCCATGCCTGGGCCGGAGTAGAATTAATTATACTTGTAGAAAAGTTTTCATTTAGTTGATAGTAGTTGTCAAAATAACAAAACTCTATTTGGGTATCATCATTGCCGTCTGTGTTTTCATGGGTCTTCATATTTTGCACAAAGTCTTTGGTCCACATTTTTAGACTACCATTGCCATACATAAGTCCGTTAATGTTTACTTTGCCACACCAACTAAACTGATAATCATCGTCTACACCTAACTTTTCATAGTCTAATTCAACGTGCATAAATTTAGGATCAACAACAGTATCACCGTCAACAGTTACAAAATGTTTAGTCTCCGATAAATCTGCACAGGCTTTGTGTGCCGCATCAGATCCTTCTACACCATGAACCCTTTTGGCCCAAGGTATTTTATTTTTTAGATCAGTCCAGTTTTCTTCTGCGTTAGGTTCGTCATAACTTAAGAAAATTATATCTACATCTTTAATTTTGCACGATTTGATGTCCATAACTATTAAACCTCTTGTATGTATATATAGAATAAAATTTGTTTGCTTTGTCTAAACTATCAAAATTAACTTGATATTTGCCACCATCCAGATTAAATTCTAAACTTCTATATAACACATGGGGGTCGTTTTCTTGCGTTATACTAAAATGCTTTATAATCTTTAATTGTACGTTTTTTTCTTTCAATTGTAAACCAAAAGTTTTTCCAAACTTTAATTTCCATTTTTCTTCTTTGTAATCTTTAACAAGTATTATATCTGTTTCTTCTTTTGTTTCCTCAACTAGATGCAATAAATTATCAACTAAAAGTTCGCTGTTGTCATTTTTATTTTTATCTACAATCTCATAAACTGTTGTTGCTGGATTAAATTCTATTCTATATTTTGTAATACTATTTGCTGTAAGTTCTTTATACTTGTCATTAGTAATTTCTAAACAATTTTTGTTTTGTTTATCACCCGTAAGCCTTTTTATTTCTCCAGACTCTGGGTCAAAGATAACGTAAGTTGGCTTTATTTCTACAGGTTTAAAATCAAACAATTCCATGATATTCCTTGTATTGATCAAAAATATATGATTCAGCAAAACTATTTTTTGTGTAATGAAACACTCCTTGTTGTAATGTGTTTCCAATTCTTAAATTTAATTTTTTATCCATGTATGCTCCTACACGTTTAGTCCAATCATCTGTTGGTTGATTCCAATTTTGTATGTAAGGTTTCATATGTACGAAGTTAGGAAAGTCTATTTTTTTATTTGTTACTTGCTCTTCAATGCCTAACATCTTTACAACTATTGCCATACTTGTATCAACACTCAAAAAACTTTGTTGTCTTTTAGGACTGTATAGTTTATAAAATTTTTCATAGTTTTTCATTACCAGTTCTAACCAAGTGTAAAACTGTTTCGCAAAATTACTTTTTTTAAAATAATGTATTGCACAATAGATATTAGGTAGTTCATTTGCAACATAACTAGGTCTATAATAACTATCAATAATATTTTCTTGTCTATAGGTCTTTGGTTTTGTGGTTAAGAACACTTCGTAATTTTGCATAAGATTCCACCAATTTGAAAGATCCTGTAATACAAGCATATCTGTATCCATAACAAATGTTTCTTCATATGGTGTTGCATGATATATTTTCCATCTATTTTGTACTTTCCATTTATCATGCTTTGCTGTATCTTGAAATGGTATAGGCACAACATCATTAAACAAATGATCATATTGTGTTGGAACCTTGTCGTTAGTAATTAAGCATATTTTACTAGTTCTATTAGTTGCACGAATACTCATAGCAAGTAGGCAGGCTTGTTTTACATAATTGTCCTTTTCGTTATTCTGTGCTAAGAAAGTAAAATTAGACATCAATGCTATCCTTTGGTCTACATCTATAACTTACTTTTTTAAAATTTCCATCCACTGGAATCATTTCATGCATGGCTTGTGACGCCACACACTTTGCTTGGTTTTCAAATCTCTGAACTTCTTGTGTCATACAATTAAAGTTTCCACATACTGTTAAATATAGTACCCATAAAATTTCCATTACATATCTCCAATCATTCTATTCAAACTAAATTTATTCATCACATGAACATTTTGTTTGTGGGTATAGACTGCGGTGTATTGCCCTAGTCTATCTTTCTTCTCAACTAAAAACTTTAATGTATCATCTTCCATTTTAAATAAAACATCTTTGTCTGTTGAATATAACATTGTTCCTGGCATAAGTCCTATTTTTTCTGACTTTAGCATATCTACTGCAATGCTAAAACTATAATCATTTCTATATATCCTAGTATTCAGTTGATACAAGTTTGCATAATGATTCCATTCCTGTCTTATATGTTCTATTAGTTCAAAAAACATTTTAGTAAATTCTGTTTTCTTAAACACCACGCAAGTTGCCCAATAAAAATCTATACTTGTATCGCTTATTCTTTTAAATTCAGTAAACTTTCTATGTAAAGTTATATCTGTACTATCCTTATAAAGCAAGATATCTTTTGTTGTGTTAAACACACCTTTGAATAAATCATTACAAATTATATAATCTGTGTCTAATATCAAAGTTGTTTCATAAGGTGTAAGTTGATATGCTAAAGGACGTAAGTCATTATTGAATTCTAGTTTCTTATGGCTTAATGCTCCATCATTATAACGTTTACTAAATTTATTTTTGCTACGTTGCTCTATAATTTTATCAAATAATTCATAAGGATAAAAATCCGTTACACGTTTTCTATCACTTGTCACAAGAGATACGGGAACCTTCAAATGTTTTTTAATTTGTTTTGCTAGAAAACAAGCCTGCTTGATATAATCAACTTGACTGTTATTATTTGCAAATAGTAATACACCTTTACTCATCATCCTCTATGCCTTTAAGTTGATTAAGTCTATGCTCCATCCAACCAATGGCAGTATGGATGTGTCCGGTATTGTGTTGCTGAAGTTGACTTTTGGCGTATTCTATTTCATCCTCTATTAACTTTATTTTAATTAAATTTCCTGGGAAGTCTTTATGCTTCTGTTTCTGGTTCATCTACAATATCCGGTATTGATCTTTTACTTGTTATTTTATTATATTCTGCTAGGTACTCGTTAAGTGCATTGAAATACTTGTTTAAAATTTGTTCTCTAAAGTCATCTACGTATTCTATTTCAATAGGAACATCGTTATCATCTATAAAGATGAAAGACGTTTGTTTATTATCAATTAATGTTTGACAATAATTTATTAATTCTTTTGTAATGGTAAACTGTCCGCCTTTGGTAAAATATATTGTTTGTTCAGCGAAACGTTCTTTTGCCATTTTCTTTTGGTTGTTTAAAGTAGTACTGAAATTGGCAAAGTCTAATGCTTTTTGTAATTTTTCATCCATAGTGATTCCTCACTAGTATTTAAGTAGAAATTTGGGGGGTCTATTGAAGAGTGGTTGTGTTTGCACCAATTGGTGCCGCAACTGCAACGTCACTACCATGTGGTTTTAAAGACACCACTGATGATTGTACATCTCCAACTATATCCTCATCTTGTGGATCATTTGCACCATCATTGTTTGTGTCATCACCTGCGTCATCATCTCTGAATTCGATTCTAACTTGGATAGCCGCTGTGTTGTTTTCTTTTACATGAATATTGTAATCGTTTTCAGCATAAACACCACTACCATCTTTTTGGAAAACCTTTTGGTATGATCCTGTTAGTTCATAATTACCAATTGAAGAACCTGTGCCTGGTACACTTCCCGCTGAACTTGTGGCATGAGCGGCAAAACTTACAGTTCCCATTGCACTTAATAAAGTGTTCCAGTCATTGTACTTTGCACCACTACCATTAGTAATGTCTGCTGTAAACAGCAATTTTCCACCTGCATTAAAAAAGTGTCTACGTGCATCTGCACTTGTAAATGTTGCTGTAAATTCGTGTGTGATAGTACCATTCCAAGTATTTGTTCTTGTGCTACTTACTAAAGGAGTTTGATCTGATTGGCTAGTGTCGCCTGTGTAAATGCTTAATTTATCAGTGTTAACGGAAACCGCAAGTGCTTCATATTGTACAATACCTTTACCACCTGAAGTGTCTGTTTCTTTTATTAAATCACCAACTGAAATGCTAGATAATGTATTTGGCGTAGTACCTGTTTGGTGTCTACGTGCTTTTATCATATCTGTATAGAGATCAGCCATGTGCGATGCTTGGATAACTGTTCCTTGTGCAACTTGGCTACTTGCTAATGATTGGCCATAACCTGAATCGCCTGAACCGTTTCCCATGATACCTGCTACTGAACTTTGTAGTGTGTTATATCTTGAGGCTGTGATTAATGCCATTTACTTTACTTCCTTATATTTTTATAAAAACTTCAACTAATTTTTCTTCGAATCTTTCATTTGATTCTAAAGCAATACCAACCAAGTCACCTTCGTTAGCCTTTTGGGCAGTACCATTAGCACCAACATAAAGTTTGTCACCTTTTTCAATTGGTCCCATAACTCTTAATGGTGTTCTACCTACTAATGCTATTGCTTGTCCATCAGCATCTGAATTTAAAATAACACCTGGCTTGTTAGAAATAATACCGCATGGTGTTTCTGTCATTGCACACGCAGTCATTTCATTATCTCCGCCAACTGTCATAATTGTTCCTACTGGATATTGTGTATCCGTTACATATTTTTCTGCCAAGTCAGCATAGTTTGCCTTTAGAGCAGTACCTTGGAAGTTAGTTGCAAATATATCACCACTACCATCTCTTACTGCTACGGTATCATTTGAAGCCGCCGTAGATGCTGTTCTGTTTGCTGTACCGCTACCTACTGGAACTTCCATAGATGATGCCACTGTTGCTTTACCATTAAACTCATTAGCATACATTATATTCCATTTTAATGCACTTGAACCAACGTTGAACGTTGCTGAAGCACTTGGAAGGATACCGTCTGCTGTGATGTTTAATGGCTCTTTAACTTGAGCACTTGTATTATCAACTTTAAATTTAATTATTGTACCTACGTCATTTTGAATAACGCCTTGGTTATCATTTTCTATTTTAACAATTAAATCGTTTGACGCACCTACAGTAAAACCTGCATCTGAAAATCTTGCAATTTCACTAAACACTGACGCCTGGCCTGCTACTGATCTTACATATTCACTTGCTAAATTTCCACCTAATCTATCTGAGTTAGATGCTGTACCATAATATCTGTGTGCTGTTGAAGTCACACCGTTTGTTGCGTTTGTAGTATTTTTTAAAGTAAGTCCTGCACGTACTACATCGAAACCTGTTATGGCATTATTGGAGTCTGTTGAATCGATTGTAAATTCTACTGCACTTACTATGAATACTGTTTCGTCATTGATGATACCTTTCATCACTGTTCTGTTTACCTGTGCGTTGTCACGTACAGTTGCAGTTAACATCTGTGTAACTGAAGAACCTTGTGATTGTGGACCAATTAAAACAAACCCTGATCCAGTGTTTGCGTATAGTTGATTGTTGCTAGTATCCCACCAAAAATCACCAGTTGTTAGTCCTGAAGGTTGAGATGTGCTTACTTCTGCACCACCTGTTGTTCTAAATTTTGTACCATCGTAAAATTTTAATTTACTTGAACCGCTGTCAAACCACATTTGACCGGCGATTGCTTTAGCCGGCTGGTTTGCACTAGCGAAATTTTCAAGCAAATGCACGAAATTTTCGTTTTGTATCTCTCCATAACCAGCATAATTTTTACCAACAAGTTTCAGATCAGTAGTTTGATCGATAGTACCGTCTTCTACTACTGCTATCTGCGTACCGTTAGTTTTATTAATTATGTATGCCATAGTTATAACCCCTCTATTGTATGTATTTATCTTTAAACACTAGAACTACCATTTACGGGTCCAGTCCAAACACCGCCGGAAATTGTACATATTTTAACAGATCTTGCCAAAGTAAGCACAACACTACCAACTGCTTGACTAAATGTAAAGTCTGATACAACTGATTGGTTCTCATTTCCTGTTACAGGCACCCTTTCAATAGTTGCTGAACTTCCAGTATAAGTGTTACCGTCCGAAGCAGTATTTAAGTTAATTTCTATTGTTTGTGCGTCTATAATATTTGAAATAGTATGTGTGCCATTTAAAGCAGTTAAACCAGTGGCACCACTAATTGTTACTGATTGACCGCCCTCATATCCGTGTGTTCCGCCAAGTGTTAATCTTGTATTTGCTTGTTTTACAACACTTACCACAGTTTGTGGTGATGCTGTTATTGTTTTATCTACTGATGTTGTAGTTTTACTTAATGCATTATTAAGTGTAGATGCTGAGAATGTTGCAGTTGCACCAGTAGTACTTGTACAATGCAAGTAAGCCTGTGTACCTTCTTTTTTAGTACTTGCAGGAGCAATGTCTTCTACCACTAATAATATCTGTGCATCTGTTAATCCAGTAATGTCTATACTAAATGAAACCCTTTCTCCGTTTACAGTATCATCAACATAACTTTTACTTGCGGCATCTGTTGACTGTGAAGGAGTAGGTAAACCTCTGATAGTTTGACTATTAGTAATTGTAATAGGACCATCACTTGTAAATGATAATGGATTGCCGCTTCCTGTAGAAATTGTTGTGCCATCAATAGTTGTGTTATCAACAACTAAACTTGTAAGTGTTCCAACATTTGTAAGGTCTGGTGCTGATTGAATATGTTTCATAGTTGGAGTTGATCCAACCTGTGTTATCATTTCATTACCGTTAAACTTATAACCTTTTGTAGAGTCAAAATTTACGTTTGCTGTCCAACTGTTTGTTGCATTTTTCCATAAAAATTCTTTATCATCAGGTGTTGCTCTAATTAATATACCACCATCGTCTACCTGTGAATCTGTAAGTAGTGTACTGTCTGAGCCTAAAGCAAGTTCAATATTTTTATCTACAATTTTTAAAGTTTGTGATTCAACTGATATTGTGTTACCTAATACAGTGAGGTCGCCACTTATTCTTGTGCTACCGTTGATATCTAAAGTTGCTACCGGATTTGTTTTAAATATACCTATTTTAGATTCACTTGAATCGATATGCAATGCATTTACAAATCCTGATGTGGTTCTTGTCTTAACAAAAATATCTCTGTTAGAAACATTGTTTTGTATCACTGATTGATTTGCATCAATTAATATTTGTATATTGTTTTCAGGACCAACAATTACGCCGGAGTTGTTAATAGTTGTAATTGAACCATTTGATACTGCATCAGCGTCAGTAGGCATAAACTGACTTGCATTTTTCTTAACGCCTTGTGCATTAATAATTGTATCTGCCGCTGTTGCTGTTCCATGTACTTTAAAATCACTTTCAACTAATGTAAATCCTTTTTGTAGAACACCTGTAAGTCCTGTAATTTCACTTCCTGCTCTTGGAGTAAATGCTACATTGTTATAGACACCTACTAACGTTCCGCCTAGGAAAAACTTAATTACTACTCTATCTAAGTTTTGTGAATCCTGTAATGTCTCAACTTTAAATCCTGATCTTTTTTGAGTGCTTGAATAAAGAGGTCCTGCTAATTCTAAATCAGAACCATCATAAAAATATAGTTGATTGTTTAAATTATCTATCCAAAGGTCGCCTGCTACCATTGTAGGTTGTGATGAACTTACAATAGGTCCGCCAGCACTAGTAAATTGTGTGCCATTCCAAACTTTTAATCTTGCTTCTGATTTATCCCACCATAGTTGTCCAGTAAGTGGGTTGCTTGGAGCCGCAGTATTGGCAAAGTTTTCAAGCATCTTAACAAAATTTTCATTAATGCTTTCACCAAACCCTGAATAGTTTCTTCCGATTAATGAAATGTCAGTTGTTGCAGTATCAATACTTCCATCTACAAGTTGTACTAATAATGTTCCATCTGTTTTATTAATTTGATATGCCATTAAACTGCCCCTGACCCTTCTGGATTACCAGTGTACATTAAATAATTCATAGTTAAATATGGATTCATAACATCTTGTGGTTGTCCTACTGCTGTTGATGAAACTAATCCTCCTGACTTTGGATAAGCCTGGCCTGCACTTGTTCCTGTTGGAGCATCAAATACTATTACTGAAGATCCTTGTCCTATTGAGTTGGCTGGATTACCATCTCTTATAGCATAGAACTGATAGTTTTCTTCTGATTTTAAATCGTGTTCATGATCTGGTAAGTTTTGTATTCCAATAACTTTAGTTTCACCACCTGCAAATAAACCTTCTTGATCTGCTGAAGTACCTGTTACTCTATTTGCACTTGTACCACCCATGTTATCTTTACCTAATGGAAATCTACCTCTTAGATCTGGTAATGCAAATTTACCAGCAGTAGTTTCACTTTGTGCTTTGTAAGTGTAACCTATTAATTGAAATAGTTGTCCAAATGATGAAATAAATAATTCTCTACCATCACATAATTGCCAAGCAGTTAAATCTGCCGGAATATTTGCGGCCGGCACTGCATATGGTACAACCATTCCTAATGGATTTACTGGTAATGCATTAAACAAATTGTTTCTTGAAATTTTTCTTACACCAGTACCATTGCCATCTAAATCTGTAACTCTTGTTACTAGAAACTCATCATCAAACTGTGATACATCAACTGCTGTTTTGTTTGAAATAAAAGCAGGATCAATACTTGTTTGAAATACTTTCTGTAAAGTTGTTTCACCTGTGTCAGTAAATTGTCCATCGAATTGAACATCTGCCGCACTAACATCACCTTGAACTTTAAATGTTGTTCTACTTGCAAGTTTATCTGTTGAACCTGATCTTCCTGTTATTGTTCCTGTTACATTTCCAGTCACGTTACCAACTATACTTGTTGCGTGAACACTTGCAAATTTGTTAGTTGATGATCCAATGTTTTTATTGTTGTTGACCTGTGGAACAATATCGCCAGTTGTAATCGAACCAGCAACATTTAAACTTTCTCCAATAAAGGCATTTCTTGCTATTCCTAAACCACCAGCGGTTACTATTGATCCTGTGCCAGTGTTTGAAGAATTTGTAACATTTGTATTGGAATAAATGCCAGAAGTTCTTAAGTCGCCGGCTATATCAAGTTTCGCCGCCGGACTTATTGTACCTAAACCTAAGTTTCCTGTTGAATCAATTCTAACTCTTGTTGCAATGTTACCTGTGTCATTTGTTTTAAAGTCTATTGGTGATCCTGCTGTTTGTTGTGAAATAACACCAGCGGTTGCTTCAATTCCTATACTTAATTTTGCATCATTACCTACAACTATACCTGAATTGTTTGCTATGTTAAGTTTACTTGAAGAAGTTGACTCTTGGTCTGCTCTTACAAAACTTGCGGAACTTACCTTTGTAGTTCCTACCATTAAATTATCAGCCGCGTCTGCTGTTCCGTAAAACTTTGGTGTACCTTGACTATTTAAATTTAAGTTTGATAAGTTAATACCTGTTTTAATAGGATTCTCAAACCCTGCAAATTTTTGTTTTGGTGAAAACTGATTAGCACTTATAATTCCTATTAGGTTACCGCCTGATTCCATTTTAAGAATTGTGTAATTTACATTATCGTTACCTATAACAACTTCCGGTTTGATACCTGCGGCTAAACCTTCACTGAACTCTGGACCTACTAATACCCAACCTGAACCTGTAAACAAATATAGTTGTTGGTTATCTGTATCAACCCAAAGGTCTCCAGTGTTACTGTTACTTACACTTGGTGCACTTGAGGCACGTTTAATACCTCCTGCTTCTTGCCAAGTGGTTCCATCATAAACTTTTAATAAATCTGTGCCTGCTGTACTGTCATACCATAACTGACCTTCAATTGGATTAGACGGAGCAGAACTATTTGCAAAGTTTTCCAACATACGCAAAAAGTTTTGTCCTATTTGTGTACCATACTCCGTTGTGTTTTTACCAGGAATGCTTAAACTGGTTGTTGTATCAATAGTAGAGTCTTCGATTACTATACTACCTTTGTTGGAGTCAGTATAATTTATGGTATATGCCATCTATTACCCCTCGTTAAATCCAGTTAAACTTTGAACTCTTAATGTATAATCTATTTGTATTAGTCTATTCAAACTTTTTTGTACAGGATGGAATATAACGTGTGTTAAAAGTTTTCCTGTTCCTGCTGGTGAATAACTTACAAGTCCTAATTCGTCAAATACAAAATTACTTGCAGTGTTTTGTGCAGTATCATTTGCGTCTTGTCCTGAAGGTTCACCATAATCTAATATTGTGCTGACTAATATGTCAGTGTAATTTGTTCCTGTTACGTGTCTTGTTTCAATTTTGTTTCTATTTGGATCAGTGTTGTTTGCACTCTGATCATCAACAACTTTAATAAATGTCTGATTGTAAAGACTTGCGTTTACACCTGTGCTATTTGGAGTAAGGTATGTAATAATGCCTGTAGGATCAACACTAGTACCACCATTTCCAAATGCCATTTGGTAAACAAATCCTTGTCCAGCATTAGATAGTGATTCTGCTAAAGCAATACTCATGTTTTCATAGTGTATTGCGTTGCGTTTATTAATAATAGTTTCACCCGTAGAAGGATCAAAGATGTGTATATGTCCTTGAACACTAAATCCGGATTTGTCAAATATGTTGTCTGTCATTTTATCTTTCCTACATTGTATTTATTAGTTTGGCAATTTCACTTCCTTTGCACGAATGAACTGAGCGATAGGATTCTCCGATCTACCCAAACTCTTAGTGCTTGTACTGTCTACTATATCGTTCCAAAGTTGTCCTTGCTTACGTATTACTGTTAATTTCTCACCATCTGCTAGTGAATATACATAAATTTTGGTGCTATTTGTGTTAGAATCGTATTGAACCCTAAATCCATCACGTTCTAATCCCCAAGATCGAGGATAAGTTGGTAATGTCATTGCAATATCACCTTCTGGACTGTCCATTCCAGTCGTTGGATGGAATACATCTTTTACAGCATTGTTACTACTGTTAAGATATCCTTTGGTTAGACGTTGTCCACCTAAGAATACTTCCATTTCGTTACGACTTGCAGGGTTCCAATCCAAAATATATTCTCTTTCAACATAATTTCCACTTACCAAACTGTTTGTAGTAGTGAAGTTCTGTACTAATAATTTATCCTGATATGGAATGGTTTCGTCTATACCCTGGTTGAACAGTTCATCGCCCTTTTTATGTAATTCTTTTACTCCAGTACCTAATGTACCACGTCGTAGTTGACGTAATTTGTTACCAGCCTTCACAAAATACTCAATACGTTCAGCATTAATAAAGATTATTCCTGGAATGTTGTTTGTAACGTCAGGAGTTGGTAAGTTAGTAGCATCTTCTACCACAATTTCATTATCAAAAATGCCTAAGTCGTTAGCAAGTCTATAAGAATTTGAATCACCTAAACGTTTGTACACTGTTCTATTCAACATATCTTTAAATAACCTGTACCCAAACTTGCCTGTGATAGGTCCTTCTGTTGCAAATTCTATTATTTCAACAACATCATTGTCGGCAAAAGGATTTAATGTTCTAATAAATTTGTTATCGTTGGTTAAACCGTAGTCAACATTAGGAGTTTGTACCTTACCATTAACAACTAACCAAACAAATTCAGTATCATATGCTTGTTTTCTTAATTTAATTAGTCCATTACGCAACTGTTTGTATTCAATATCATCGGAACCACCAACTGTTACTGTTGACCTTTGTATAATATCAAAGTTAGTTCTTTCAATTGCTTGTATATCATGTTTACTGAAGTGCGTTACTAACACTTTTGTATCAATTGCTGGTAAAGTATTCAATGTCAATTGGTTACCAGTAATAGTGTACTCTCCATCTGTGTTTACAAACACTTCTAATATGTCACCTACGTTCGCAATGTTCTCAAATATTTCAATACTTGTATTTGCAGGTTTAAAAATAAAGTCGGAAGTGTAAGTTAAAGCAACACCATTTAGGTAGACATCTATATCTGTGGCACCTAATGTACCTCCAGGTTGTTGCCAGTTTTTCAATTGATATTCAAATTTATTTGCTTCTACTGTAAACTGTTCATTGTATCCTGCATTTAAAATTTTTCTGTCATTTGCATTTGTAAATGTTTCAACAATGACGTTATGTGTACTAGGCAATGAACTGAACGGAGTTACACTCATTGTATATACTTGAGTACTTCCATCTGCCGTGAATCTATCTTTCTTAATTTCTGAAAATACTTTACTTTCACTTGCATAAATCATATAATCTATAACTGAACCTACAGCCGGCGGTGCACCAAATGTTATGGCAACTTTATTTGTTGTATCATATGTACTGTCTGTTGTTTCTATTACATAATCAACTATTTGTCCATTAACTGTTACAAAAGATGTTAAACCAGTTTGCCAATTAACCTGGGTGACATATTGTAAAGTACTTCCGTCACCTGTAAATTGATCCATATCTAAGATCTTTTCACCATTACCGCTCATTGTAATGATGTTAATTCTATCATTAAGTTGTAAACCTGTAATTGTAATTTTCTTTGTTTGGAAATTTACTGTGTAATCACTTTGCTGAAGTATTACATTATTTTTCTTAACAAATATTCCTTCTTTACTTTGTGGATATACTCCAAAATCAAATACACCTGTGCCTGCTGTGTCAACATCATATGATCTGGTGTCAACAATACTACCACCATCACCTATTCTATCATACACTTTCATATCAAGTGTATCAAGTACTTGCCCTTGAATTAATTCTTCTGGACCTCCGCTTGATGTAGGAGTAACAAATCCGTCACCATCTACAACAATATCTTCAGCATTCAATCCAGTTGCAGTTCCATAATTTAATACACCACCACTTAACGCTGTATCATATGCTCTTGGATCTGGAATAAAGGAACCATCACTAGTAGTTTTTCTAAGAACAATTACATCGTTGTCAACTGTAGGTACAATCTGTTCATCTATAACAACTAGATTAGTATATGATTGATCATCAGTTAATGCAATTCCTGTTTGACCTGCACCAGTTATACTTTGGATTAATGCATTTGTGTTAGTTTGACTGCTTGTTCCAAAATTAGGATCATCTATTCTAACATTATTTTTGTAAACATTGTAAACAATACCAGTTTCAAGTGCCTTTTTAAATGTAAACACTTTTGTACTGTTATCAATTCTAAATACTTCATCCTCGTATGTTGTGTCATACGTGTCATAAGCAGAAGTGTAATACGGGTCACTTGACCAACCAGTTCCTCCACCAAAGTCAAAACTCTTTACTTGTACTCCGCCATAGTCTATACCTTTCATTAATTGGTCAAACAGTTTATCTGGCATACCAGCAACTGGTGAATACAAGAAGTGTACTCTATCTGCATAAGTTAAGAAGTCATTATCTACTTGATATCTTACTTTTAATGTAGTATTGTTAGCAGGAGGAGTATCAAATGTAATTCTACCTTTCTGTCTACTTCTTCCTAAAGTGACATCTGCTACATTGCTTGGACTATAACTTGTTTGTAGTACCTCCGTCCAAACATTTAATGGATTGTTATTGTCTTTTATTAATATTCTATAACGTTCTTTATCTAATGTTATTGGAAATTTTAGATTAAAGATAAACTGACCGCCAGTTCCACTAAAGTCTTGTTCTAATTCTCTACCTGGAATATCTGTTGTTACTTGTAATGGACCGCCTTGTATTGAACTTGCTCCTGTGGAATAAGCAACGTCAAACTTACCAAATACTAAATCATCTGTTGTTCTATCAAACTTAATAATATTTTTAAATGATCTTGCTTTTCCTTTTCCTAATTGTGCAGATGCTTTTGCTTCTACACCACTAGAACCAACAGATCCATCTAAAGTAATTGTTGGAGCACTTTTATATCCGTAGCCACCATTTGTTACTTGTATTGCAGTAACTTTTCCGCCACCAACGTATGCAATAGCAGTTGCACCAGTACCACCACCACCACTAATTCTTACAACCGGAGCAACTTGATAACCTGAACCTGCTTTGGAAATATTAATTTGTTCTAATTCAAATCCTGCATTGTCCAACCAATGTTTGCTAGGATAAACATTTGTTTGTGCATTTGTGCTAAAGAACTGATCATCTGTTACAGTTATTTCTTGTGGAACAATTTTTCCTTCTGTATCTAAATAATACTGTGGTAAATCAAAGTCAGTTACTGTTGTGCCAGTAGTATCTATTTTTTCATAGTTACTAATAAATTCTCTAATCTTAGTTTTGTAAGGTTTTACTTCTTCTGCGTAAGACTGGTAACTTGGTAAGTTATCATTGTTATATGTAATGTCTTCACGAAGTTCACCTACATTGTGTTGTGCTTTGATAAATGAAGTTTTGAATAACCAATCCACAAATGGTTGTTCTGATAACAAGTATCTTATACTTGAGAAGAACAATTGATTATATTCGACTTCAAGTTCATCTACAAATAAGTTGTCTCTTAATGTTTCTAAAATTATTCTAGTTTCTTTTGCAGGTTG
>CESN01007958.1_pt1 | contig 47802 bp, 44 predicted proteins | sample 531181 | NCBI WGS metagenome assembly CESN01 (sample SAMEA2621990, study PRJEB7988) | marine metagenome | isolation source: saline water (ENVO:00002010), including
AAAGGTGATATAAATATTTATCCTTTGCCACATCTTAAAGTACAAAAAGACTTAATTGGAGATTTATCGACATTGTATAAACAATACGCATCTGTTGAACCTTGGTTGAAGAACTCAAATGCTGAAAGTGAGAAAGAAAATTTCCAATCTAAAGAAGATAGAGCTAAATTAGATGGGCTATACGAATGTATTATGTGTGCATGTTGTTCAACATCCTGCCCAAGCTATTGGTGGAATGGCGAAAAATATTTAGGTCCAGCAGTATTGCTTCAAGCCTACAGATGGATTATCGACTCAAGAGATGAAGAGAGAAAAGAAAGGTTAAAGAAAGTTGCAGATGAACTAAAGCTTTATAGATGCCATACTATAATGAATTGTACAAATGCATGTCCAAAGGGATTAAATCCTGCAAAAGCGATAGCGTCTATAAAGAAAATGCTTGCAACAAGCTAATTACTTAATTAAATAAATTCGTCATGAATTTAATACAACACTTTGTAAACGGAAAGTCGTACAAAGGAAATTCAAATTTAAAGAGTAAAGTATTTAATCCAGCTACCGGAATACAAGAATCAGAAGTTATTCTTGGTACTAAAGATGATTTAAGTAAAACTGTAGAAGTTGCAAAAAAAGCTTTTGAAGAATGGTCATTAAAACCACCTCTTCAGAGAGCAAGAGTGATGTTTAAGTTTAAGGAATTAATAGAGAAAAATTCTGATAAAATTTCAAAATTGATAGTTTCTGAGCACGGTAAAGTTTATGAAGATGCCAAAGGCTCATTAACTCGGGGTTTAGAAGTTGTAGAATTTGCATGTGGAATACCTCAAATACTAAAAGGTGATTTTACAGAAAATGTAGGTTCTGAAGTTGATAGTTGGTCAATAAGACAACCATTGGGAGTTTGTGCTGGCATAACGCCATTTAATTTTCCTGCAATGGTACCGATGTGGATGTTTCCAGTTGCAATAGCCTGTGGAAATTCTTTTATATTAAAACCGTCCGAAAAAGATCCATCATGTTCATTTATACTTGCGGAGCTATTAAGTGAAGCAGGTTTACCAGATGGAGTATTTAATGTTGTAAATGGTGACAAAGAAGTTGTGGATGCTATTTTAAACAATAAAGATATACAAGCTGTAAGTTTCGTTGGGTCTACTCCGATAGCTAAGTACATTTATGAGAACGCTGCGAAAAATGAAAAAAGAGTCCAAGCTCTTGGTGGAGCAAAAAATCATTGTGTGGTAATGCCAGACTGCGATCTTGATCAAGCCGTTAATGGACTGATGGGTGCAGCTTATGGATCAGCAGGCGAAAGGTGTATGGCTCAGTCGGTTGCGGTAGCAGTAGGTGAAATTGGTGATCGATTAGTTGAAAAGTTATCAAAAAAAGTTGAAGCATTAAAAGTTGGTCCTGGCATGGATAAAAATTCAGAGATGGGACCTTTAATAACTAATGAGCATTTAGAGAAGGTTAGAGGATATGTAGATTTGGGCGAAAAAGAGGGTGCAAAACTTATTGTTGATGGACGAAATTTAAAACTTCAGGGTTATGAAAATGGTTTTTTCATGGGTGGTTGCCTATTTGATAACGTGACTAAGGATATGAGGATTTATAAAGAAGAAATTTTTGGCCCTGTACTGTCAGTAGTAAGGGCAAAGGATTTTAAAGAAGCTTCAGATTTAGTAAATAATCATGAGTACGGTAATGGAGTAAGTATTTTTACAAGAGATGGAGATGCTGCTAGAACATTTTCAAGTAAAATAAAAGTTGGGATGGTTGGAATAAATATACCGATACCAGTACCCATGGCATTTCATAGTTTTGGGGGATGGAAAAGATCACTTTTTGGAGATCAACACATGCATGGTCCAGAGGGTGTAAGATTTTATACTAAACTTAAAACAGTAACTTCAAGATGGCCTTCAGGTATAAGATCAAATCCTGAATTTACTATGCCAACAATGAAATAAACATGAGTAAAAAAATATCACTTATTGGAGCTGGTCAAATTGGAGGAACTTTGGCACACTTACTTGGAATTAAAGAAGCTGTATCAGAAGTCGTTTTATTTGATGTAGCCGAGGGTGTTGCAAAAGGCAAAGCATTAGATATTGCTCAGTCTTCCTCAATAGATGGATTTCATGTAAAATTTTCAGGCACAAATAATTACAAAGATATTAAAGGCTCGGATGTTATAATAATAACCGCTGGTGTTCCAAGAAAACCTGGAATGAGTAGAGATGATTTATTAGAAATAAATTTAAAGATAATGAAGCAAGTTTCTGAAGGCATAAAATCAAATTGTCCTGATGCTTTTATTATCTGTATAACAAATCCTCTTGACGTTATGGTAATGGCTTTACAAAATTATTCTAATTTACCAAAAAATAAAGTTGTCGGAATGGCTGGTATATTAGACTCCTCTAGATATAAATTATTTTTATCAGAGGAATTAAATATACCAGTCAAACAAATAGATGCATTAGTTATGGGAGGTCATGGTGATACAATGGTGCCTCTACCAGGGTTCACTAAAATAAATGGCAAAAACCTTTTAGAATTAGTTGAGGAGGGAAAAATTACAAAAGAAAGAATTGAAGAAATTAATCAAAGAACAAAGGATGGAGGAGCTGAAATAGTAAAATATCTTGAAAAAGGATCGGCGTATTACGCTCCTGCCGCTTCAGGCATAGAAATGGCAATAAGCTATATAAAAGACGAAAAAAAATTATTACCATGCGCTGCTTATTTGAATGGTGAATACGGAGTCAAAAATATATACGCTGGAGTTCCAGTAATTATTGGAAAAAATGGCGTTGAAAAAATCAAGGAATTAAACTTAAAAGATAACGAAAAAAATGAATTTATGAAATCAGTTGAGTCTGTAAAAAAACTCTGGGAGGCAGCAACAAAAATTGACCCTGATCTTAATAAATAATGAATATACACGAGCATCAAGCAAAAAAGCTTTTAAAAGAATTCGGAGTACCTGTACCAAATGGTATCTACGGTTTTAGTGTAGATGAAATTTTGAGAAAATCAAAGCTGCTCAAAACTCAAAAATACGTGTTAAAAGCACAAATACATGCTGGAGGAAGAGGAAAGGCAGGAGGTATTACTATAGCAAGTAGTTTTGATGAATTAAAACAAGCAGCAAATCAACTTTTCGGCAAGACTTTGGTTACACACCAGACTGGTCCAAAAGGTAAGAAAGTTGAAAGATTGTACGTTGAGGAGGCATCAAACATAGAAAAAGAATTTTATCTTTCATGCCTAGTAGATAGAAAAAGCTCAAAAATTGCTTTTATTTCTAGCGTACAAGGAGGAATGGACATCGAAGAAACTGCTTTAAAATCACCTGAAAAAATAATTACGACTAAAGTTGATTTTAATAATGAAATATCAGAAGCTGATTGCGAAAAAATAATTAAGGTTTTTAAGCTTGAATATGACTCTAAGGATCAAGGAGTAGAATTAATAAAGTGCATATACAAAATGTTTAAGGAAAAAGACGCAAGTCTGGTTGAGATAAATCCATTAATTCTAACAAAAGAAAACAACATTATATGTTTAGATGCAAAAATCATATTAGACGATAACGCATTATTTAGACACCCAGATCATCTACAACTAAGAGATTTAAAAGAGGAAGAGCCAACAGAAATAGAGGCAAGCAAGCACGGTTTATCTTATATTAAATTGGATGGAAATATAGGGTGTATGGTCAATGGTGCTGGATTAGCTATGGCCACTATGGATATAATAAAATTGTATGGTCAAACCCCTGCAAATTTTCTAGATGTTGGTGGGGGAGCTTCAAAGGAAAAAGTATCCTCAGCTCTAAAAATAATTTTGTCTGATAAAAATGTAAAAGGTATATTAATCAATATATTCGGAGGTATAATGAGATGTGATATTTTAGCGGAAGGTGTTGTTGAGGCTGCAAAAGAAGTCAAAATAAATTTACCAATTGTTGTAAGATTAGCTGGAACTAATGTTGATGAAGGATATAGAATATTAAAGGGCTCAAAATTAAAAATAATCACTGCATCAGATTTATCGGATGCTGCTGAGAAAATTGTAAAAGTTTTAAAATAATGTCAATTCTAGTAAATAAAAATACTAAATTAATTTGCCAAGGTTTTACAGGCTCACATGGAACTTTTCATTCGGAACAAGCATTAAGTTACGGGACTAACTTAGTTGGTGGTGTTACACCAAGAAAAGGTGGTCAAGTACATCTTGGAAAACCAGTTTTTAATTCTGTGAAAGATGCTGTTAATGCAACTAATGCTAATGCTTCAATGATTTATGTTCCAGCAAAATTTGCTGCTGGTGCAATTATTGAAGCGATTGATGCATCAATAGAAATTATAGTATGTATTACTGAGGGCATCCCAGTTTTAGATATGTTAAAAGTGAAGAAACATTTATCTAATTCCAAATCCAAATTAATAGGACCAAATTGCCCAGGGATTATCACTCCTGAGGAGTGTAAAATTGGTATAATGCCTGGAAATATACATAAAAAAGGTTCTGTAGGTATAGTTTCAAGATCTGGCACTCTTACATATGAAGCTGTAGAACAAACTTCAAACATAGGATTGGGCCAATCCACTTGTGTAGGTATTGGCGGAGATCCAATTAACGGAACAAATTTTATAGATTGTTTAGATCTTTTCCTAAATGACTCTGAAACAGAGTCAATTGTAATGATAGGCGAAATTGGGGGATCTGCAGAAGAAGAAGCATCTGAATTTATTAAAAATCACAATATAAAGAAACCAATGGTAGGTTTTATAGCTGGGATAACAGCACCTCCTGGAAGAAGAATGGGTCATGCTGGTGCAATTATATCTGGAGGCAAGGGTGGAGCTAAAGAAAAAATTGAAATAATGGAAGATGCTGGTATCTCAATGGCCAAATCACCAGCAGAAATAGGAAAAACTTTATTAAACAAATTGTCACTTTAAATATTAATATCTAACACTATAATTTCTAATTAATGAGCTCAGAAAAAAATATAGATTTAAAAAAAACGTCTTTTTTATCAAAAGTAAATAGTTCTTTTATAGAGCAAATGTACTTAAGATTTATAAATAAAGATCCTTCCGTCCCAGAAAGTTGGAATTCTTACTTCGCAGAATTAAATGATGATTTAAGTTCGGTGATAAAAGAAATTGAAGGACCATCATGGAGACAAAAAAAATTAATCGAAAACTCCCAAAATGTAGACCAAAAAACTTTAGAACAACAAAAAATTGACTCCATAAAAGCAATTGCATTAATTAGATCTTACAGGATTAGGGGACATCTTATAGCTAATCTTGATCCACTTGGGATGATGAAGAGAGAATATTTACATGAATTACATCCATCGGATCATGGATTTAAAAAAGAGGACTATGATAGAAAAATTTACTTAAGCTCTTACCTAGACAGTAGTTATTCTACAATTAAGGCCATAATGTCTAAACTTCGTAAAGTTTATTGCTCAACTATAGGTGCTGAGTACATGCACATTTCAGACCCAGTAGAAAAAATTTGGTTTAGAGATAGAATGGAAAAAAAAGAGAACCAAGTTAATTTTACTAATAAAGGAAAGAGAGCAATTTTAAAAACTATTATAAAAGCAGAGGGTTTAGAAAAATATTTAGCAAAAAAATTTATTGGAACAAAAAGATTTGGTCTTGATGGTGGTGAGGCACTAGTTCCTGCACTTGAGCAGATTATAAAACGAGGCGGTCAATTAGGAGCCAAAGAGATTAAAATCGGAATGCCCCATCGAGGTAGATTAAATGTTTTAGCAAATGTATTACAAAAATCTTATAAGAAGATTTTTAACGAATTTGCTGGAGAGTTAGACGCAAAAAGCGAGGAGTCAGCTGGAGACGTAAAATATCATTTAGGCGCTTCATCAAATAGAGAATTTGATGGAAATTCAGTACATGTAAGTCTTACAGATAATCCTTCACACTTAGAGGCTGTAAATCCTGTCGTATTAGGACAAGTACGTGCAAAACAATTTTTTCATAATGATCGCAAGAGAGAGCAAGTAATACCAATTTTAATACACGGAGATGCTGCATTTGCAGGACAAGGAGTAGTAGCTGAATGTTTTGCGATGTCTGGTTTAAAAGGTCATAATACGGGTGGAACAATTCATATAATAGTTAATAATCAAATTGGTTTTACAACAAGTCCGAGATTTGCAAGATCTAGCCCATATCCATCTGATCTAGGTAAAATTGTTGAAGCACCCATTTTACATTGCAATGGAGATGATCCAGAAGCAGTAGTACATTGTGCTAAGATTGCAATCGAATTTAGACAGAAATTTAAAAAAGATGTTGTAGTAGATCTAATATGCTACAGAAGATTTGGACATAATGAAGGTGACGAACCAACTTTTACTCAACCATTAATGTACAAAAAGATTAAATCTCACCCAACTACTTTAAATATATATAAAAATAAACTTATTAATGAAAGCTCAATAACTGAAAAAGAGTTTGAAATAGAAAAAAAAGAATTTAATGATCTTTTAGAAAACCAATTTAAAAATGCAAAAGACCAACATCCAAAAATTGATTGGTTCGAAGGTACTTGGTCAAGGTATAGACCTCAAAAAGGAAAAGATAAAATAGGCAACACTGGAGTACAAAAAAAAGAGCTCATCAAAATATCAGAAAAAATTCATTCTTTATCAGACGAATTAAAAATTCATAAAACAATAAAAAGAATTTTTATGAATAGGCATCAATCGGTCGTTAATGAAATAAATATAGATTGGTCAACTGCTGAGGCTTTAGCATTTGGCACCTTATTAAATGAGGGATATCCAGTGAGACTCGTGGGTCAAGATTCAGGGCGTGGAACGTTTAGTCAAAGACACTCAGTTTTAAGAAATCAACAGGATAACTCAAGATATATTCCTTTAAATAATATATCAGAAAAACAGAAAAGTTTTGAAATTGTTGATAGTTTTCTATCTGAGTTAGCTGTATTGGGTTTTGAATATGGATATAGTTTAGTTGAGCCAGAAACATTAACAATCTGGGAAGCCCAATTTGGAGATTTTGCCAACGGCGCACAAGTTGTAATAGATCAATTCATCGCCTCTGGTGAGAGAAAATGGAATAGAGCCTCTGGTTTAGTAATGTTATTACCTCACGGTTATGAAGGACAAGGTCCAGAACATTCATCAGCAAGACTTGAACGATTTTTACAATTAAGTGGTCAAGAAAATTTACAGGTTGTTAACTGCACTACTCCAGCAAATTATTTTCATGTTCTAAGAAGGCAAATTCATCGAGATTTTAGAAAGCCATTAATAATAATGACACCAAAGTCATTACTTAGAAATAAACTGTGTATTTCAAATCTAAGTGATTTTGATAGTTCAAAAACTTTTTACAGTGTACTTACTGATCACTCATATTTAGATAGTAGTAATTTTATTAAATTAAAAAAAGACGACGATATTAAAAAAGTAATAATTTGTTCTGGCAAGATTTATTTTGATCTACTTAAAGCCAGAGAAATAATAAAAAGAGATGACATTGTCTTAATAAGAGTAGAGCAACTTTATCCTTTTCCAGTTAAATCTTTGGTAAAACATATTAAAAAATACTCAAAATATGCAAGTTTTTTCTGGTGTCAAGAAGAACCAAAAAATATGGGTGCTTGGAGCTCTGTTAGAGATTATATACAATGGACATTAGATTATATTGGAGCTAATAATAACAAAATTTCTTATGTTGGAAGAAACCCAGCTGCCTCACCTGCTACTGGATATGCAAAAAGACACATTGCCCAACAAGAAGAAATTATAAAAAAAGTGTTTAATAAATGAGTGAAGATATATTAGTGCCAGTTCTTGGAGAGAGTGTTACTGAAGCTACAGTTGCTCGTTGGCTTAAAAAAGAAGGTGAAGAAGTTTCTGTAGATGAGCCAGTTGTAGAATTAGAAACAGATAAAGTAAATTTAGAAGTACCATCACCAGTAAGTGGAATAATTTCAAAAATAAATTCAAAAGATGGCGAAAATGTAGAAGTGGGCTCTGTTCTAGGAATTGTTAGTATTAGTTCAAGTAAACCAAAACAAAAAGACTTAAAAATTGAAATTCCTCCCGCAACAGAAAAAATTATACAAGATGCAGAGAAAGTAGTCGTAGAAGAGCCTGTAAAAGAAAATATAATTAACATAAATAAAGAGAAAGAGGACAAATTCGAAAATAAAATTTTCGATGAGGAATTCAAAGAAGAAGAGCCACTAATATTAACTAACGAAGTCAAAAATGGTCATATAAAAACTTTAAATAATCATTTGTCACCCGCAGTCAGAAAAATTGTTGCTGAAAAAAATATAGAATTAAATGAAGTAAAAGGGACAGGCAAACGTGGTACAATTCTAAAAGGCGATTTATTAGACTTAATGAACAAATCGCCAAAAAAAAGTGATAGAAAAATTAAATATGGCCCTGAAGAAAGAATACAAATGTCAAGACTAAGACAAACTATAGCAAAAAGGTTGAAGTCTGCCCAAGAGAATGCTGCCATGTTAACAACTTTTAATGAAGTTGATATGTCAAAAGTAATTGATTTTAGAAAACAAAATCAGGATATTTTTAAAAATAAATTTGGAGTTAAACTTGGTTTTATGTCTTTTTTTGTAAAAGCTTCGATAAATAGCCTAAAATTGTTTCCAGAGGTAAATGCTGAAGTTGAAGATAATGAAATAATTTATAAAAACTATTATAATATTAGTTTTGCTGTTGGGACAGATAAAGGATTAGTTGTACCAGTATTACAAAATGCAGATGAAATGTCATTTGCTGATATAGAAAAAAATATTAAAGTTTTATCTGATAAAGCGAATACTGGAACTTTATCTATTGAAGATTTGCAAGGTGGTACTTTTACAATTAGCAACGGTGGTATTTATGGTTCAATGCTATCAACTCCAATTATCAACCCCCCACAATCCGGCGTTCTTGGTATGCATAATATTGTAGAAAGACCTGTTGCAAAAAATGGTGAAATTCAAATAAAACCGGTTATGTATCTCGCATTATCATATGATCATAGAATTATAGACGGAAAAGGTGCTGTATCTTTTTTGAAAGAGATTAAAGAAAACATAGAAGAACCTGAAAAATTATTTTTAGATAATTAAATGTCAGAAAAATATGATTTAACAGTTATTGGAGGTGGTCCAGCTGGATATGTATGTGCTATTAGAGCGTCACAACTAGGACTTAAAACAGCTTGTATTGAGTACAGAGGCACTCTTGGAGGCACTTGCTTAAATATTGGCTGTATTCCATCTAAAAGTTTATTAAATTTATCAGAAGCATTTCATGAAGCAAAAAGTTTTTCTAAAATTGGCATTGAAACTGGAGATATAAAATTAAACTTATCAAAAATGATGAAAAATAAGGAAAAAGCCGTATCTATTTTAACAAAGGGAGTTGAATTCTTATTTAAAAAAAACAAAGTTGCCTACATAAAAGGCAGAGGAAGCTTCAAGGATAATAACAATATTTTAATAACCGATAGCGAAGGTGGTTCGAATATTATTGAAAGCAAGAATATTATAATTAGCACCGGATCTGAGGCCGCTTCATTTCCGGGAGTAGCATTTGATGAGGAAAAAATATTATCATCTACCGGAGCATTAAACATCAAAAAAGTTCCAAACAAAATGTTAATAGTTGGAGCAGGATATATTGGCCTTGAAATGGGGTCAGTATGGTCAAGACTAGGTTCAGAAGTTCATGTTATAGAATATCTTGACCATATTACACCCGGATTAGATAGAGAAATTTCAAACGAATTTATGAAAATACTGAAAAAACAAAAAATTAATTTTCATTTAAATAATAAAGTAGAGGAAATATCAAAATCAGAAGATGGGGTTATAATCAAAACCTTAGATCATGAAAATAAGGAAATTGAATACAAAGGAGATGTTGTTCTGATTTCTGTTGGAAGAAAACCATTTACGAAAAAGTTAAACCTTGAGAAGATTGGAGTATCACTTGACGAAAAGGGCAGAATAAAAGTTAATAGTAATTTTCAAACAAACATAAAAAATATTTACGCCGTCGGTGATGTAATAAATGGACCGATGCTAGCTCACAAAGCGGAAGAAGAAGGTATTGCAGTTGCTGAGTTAATTGCAGGACAAGCAGGACATGTAAATTATGACATAATACCAGGTGTTATATACACTTCTCCGGAAGTCGCTTATGTGGGGAAAACTGAAGAACAACTTAAGAATAATAATAAATTATATAAAGTAGGTAAATTTCCATTTATTGCAAACTCAAGGGCAAAGGCTATAGATAAACCGGATGGTTTTGTTAAAATTTTAGCAGACCAAAAAACTGATAAAGTGTTAGGGGTTCATATTATTGGACCTCATGCTGGGGAAATGATAGCTGAAATGTCAGTAGCAATGGAATTTGGTGCAAGTTCCGAGGACATCGCCAGAACTTGTCATGCACATCCAACTTTTTCTGAAGCTATAAAAGAAGCAGCTTTATCTGTAGATAAAAGGCAAATACATTCGTAATATATTAATTTATATTATGAAATATCCAATATTGCTCCCAAATATATTTAATTATCCATTTACATACACAAGTAATAAAAAACTAAAGGTTGGACAATATGTTTTAGTACCTTTTGGTAAGTCAAAAATGACAGGAATTGTCTGGCATGAATTTCAAAAAGGCAATAATAAAAAATTTTCACTAAAAGAAATTATAGAGTCTGTTAACTCTATAACTTTAAATAAAAGTACATTAAAATTTTTAGATTGGTTTTCTAAATATAATTTAGTTCCCCTAGGCATGTCATTTAAATTACATCTACTTAGCAATGAAGCAGTAAAAGTTTATCCAGATAACCTTTACGATTTCTATATAAAAAAGTGCAGAACTAAAAATTTTGTTTTATCTGATGAACAAAAAAATGCTGTAGAAAGTATGAAAATAAACAATAACAAATTTAAGGTACATCTCTTACAAGGTGCAACAGGATCAGGCAAAACTCTAGTTTATTTTAAGTCAATGTTAGACAAGATAAATGATGATAAACAAGTACTAGTTTTGTTACCAGAGATAGGTTTGACCCACGAATTTGAGAAAAAATTTAGAGATTTTTTTGGTTTTAATCCCGCTATTTGGCATTCTGGTATATCAAAGAAAAATAAAAAAATAATTTGGAGTGGTTTAGCATCTGGAAAAATTAAGGTTGTTATTGGTGCTAGATCTGCTTTATTTTTACCATTTAAAAATATCGGAGAAATAATTGTAGATGAAGAACACGACCAATCATTTAAGCAAGATGAAGGAGTAATATATAATGCCAGAGATATGGCAATCGCTAGAGCAAAGTTTGAGAATATACCTATTAACTTAGTAAGTGCAGTTCCATCAATAGAAACATTTCATAACATAAAAAATAATAAATATTCCTATTCAAGAATATTAAATAGATATAATAATGCTAAATTACCTAATCATGAAATTATAAATTTAAATAATAATAAGCTTCCAAAAAAATCTTTTATAAGTTCAGTTACAAAAGACAGAGTATTAAATCATTTGAAGAAGGGTGATCAAGTATTATTCTTTATTAATAGACGTGGATATTCTCCGCATGCCATGTGCAGCAAATGTATTAAAGTATTCTCATGCCCAAATTGTTCTATAAATTTAGTATTTCATAAAAAGAAAAATAGATTGTACTGTCACTATTGTGGACATAACTCTACATTAAATAGAAAATGTACAAAAACGGAATCCTGTGAAATAGTTTTTAGCGGCCCAGGAGTTGAAAAAATAAGCGAGGAAGTTAATAAACTTTTTCCAACTTATAAAGTCCAAATATTTTCAAGTGATACAATGAGTAAAAAATCTTCTAGAGAAATTTTAGACAAAATAAAAAACAATGAAATAAATATTATAGTTGGGACTCAGCTAATATCAAAAGGTTATCATTTTTCAAATCTAAATTGTATTGTAGTTTTAGATATTGATTTGTCCTCTCTAGGATATGATTTAAGATCATCTGAAAAAAACCTTCAACTTTATCATCAACTGTCTGGTCGAGCAGGCAGAACTGGTAAAGAAGCTACAGTTTATTTTCAAACTTATAGTTTAGATTCAAAAATAATTAATCAAATAACAAACGAAGACCCTTTTATTTTTTTAAATAATGAAATTAAAGTTAGAGAGAAATATAGCCTTCCACCATTCGAAAGGTTTATTAGCATAATATTAACTTCTAAAAATTTAAAATTTTTATATCAAGAGTCTATAAAAATTAGGGATTATTTAATTGATAATATTAATGGTAAAATTCTTGGTCCAGTAGAGGCTCCGATATTTAAAATAAAAAAAAATTACAGATATAGGCTACTAATTAGGTCAAAAAAAAATTATTTATTACAGAGTAAGCTATCTGAATTATTAAGAAATTTTAAAATACAACCTGGGATAAAACTTGCAGTTGATGTCGACCCGATTACCTTCAATTAATAGTCAATTAGGAGGTTATTTGACAAATCTGTCGCTTGAAGGGCAATAATACTTGTGTTAATTAATTGCAAATTTATCTATATTTAAGGGATTAGTTAATTGACCGATCAAAATTTAATATCATCAACAAATAATAGTTATTCACAAGCATTATATGAACTAGCTTATGAAGAAAATTCATTAAATGATGTAGAGAAAAATGCTCAATCAATTTTAAAGCTCATCCATGAGAATCTTGAATTTTTAAGTCTAATTAGTGATCCAACAATATCCCAGGATGAGCAAACTAAAGCAGTAGAGACAATATGCAAAAAATTTGAATTAAATGAAAATTTCGAAAAATTTTTAAAGTTACTAATAATAAAAAGAAAACTTTTTTTTGTAAAAAAAATACTAAAAGATTTTCTATCTATATGTTCTGCTAAAAGAGGTGAAATTATTGCAAAATTTACTTCTGCAAAAAAATTAGATATTTCGGAACTAGAAAATATTTCAAATAGTTTGAAAGAAAACTTTGGACCAAATTTAAAACTAAAATTTAATCACGATCCAGAAATTTTAGGTGGTCTTATAATTCAAATTGGAAGTATTATGATAGATACATCAATTAAAACTAAATTACAACAAATTGAAAATAATATGTTAGGAGCATAAATGGAAATTAATCCTTCAGAAGTTACAAAAATTTTAAAAGAGCAGATTAAGAAAGTTGGAGAAAAAGCAGAGATTTCAGAAGTTGGTCAGGTCTTATCGGTTGGAGATGGTATAGCTAGGATTTATGGATTAGACAATGTTCAAGCTGGCGAAATGGTGGAGTTTTCCGACGGATCTAAAGGCATGGCTTTAAATCTTGAGAATGATAATGTTGGTGTCGTAATATTTGGAGATGATAAAGCAGTTAAAGAAGGCGATACTGTAAAAAGAACAGGTGCTATTGTAGACACGCCAGTAGGAAAAGAACTACTTGGCCGTGTAGTCGATGGATTGGGAAATCCTATAGATGGCAAAGGATCACTAGATAAAAGTGTAAGAAGAAGTAGAGTAGAAGTTAAAGCTCCAGGTATAATTCCTAGAAAATCGGTAAGCGAGCCAATGCAAACAGGTTTAAAGTCAATTGATAGTTTAGTTCCTATTGGAAGAGGACAAAGAGAATTAATAATTGGAGATAGACAAACTGGAAAAACTGCAGTTGCAATAGACGCTATAATCAATCAAAAAAAAATAAATGAGTCTGACGACGAAAAACAGAAACTTTATTGTGTTTATGTTGCTATTGGCCAAAAAAGATCAACAGTAAGACAAATAGAAAAAACTTTGGAGGAAGCTGGTGCTATGGAATATACAACTATAGTTGCAGCAACAGCTTCAGATGCTGCACCATTACAATTTTTAGCTCCATATACTGGTTGTGCAATGGGAGAATATTTTAGGGATAATGGAATGCACGCTCTAATAATTTATGACGATTTATCGAAACAAGCTGTCGCTTATAGACAAATGTCTTTACTGTTAAGAAGACCACCTGGAAGAGAAGCATATCCAGGTGACGTATTTTATTTACATAGTAGGTTATTAGAAAGAGCAGCAAAGTTAAGTGATGAACATGGAGGAGGTTCGTTAACAGCACTTCCTATCATCGAAACACAAGGAGGTGACGTCTCAGCTTTTATTCCTACAAATGTTATTTCAATTACTGACGGTCAAATATTCTTAGAGACTGAACTGTTTAACCAAGGTATAAGACCAGCAATTAACGTTGGATTATCAGTTTCTAGAGTTGGTTCATCCGCTCAAACTAAAGCTATGAAAAAAGTATCTGGGTCCATGAAACTTGAATTGGCTCAATATAGAGAGATGGCAGCTTTTGCGCAATTTGGATCAGATTTAGATGCATCTACGCAAAAACTACTTAATAGAGGATCAAAGTTAACTGAGCTTCTTAAACAACAACAATATTCACCCATGACCGTTGCTGAACAAGTAGTTTCTGTGTTTTGTGGTGTTAAAGGTTATTTAGATGATATTGATCAAAAAAATATTTATGAATTTGAAAAAAGTATTATTGAAAAGTGTAAATCAGACAATCCTGAAATTATTCAAAATATATCTAACTCAGGAAAATTAGATGAAGAAACTGAAAAAAAATTAACGGAAACTATAACGAACCTTAAGAAAAATATTAAATAATTATTATGGCAAGCCTTGACGATCTAAAAAAAAGAATTTCAAGTGTTAAATCAACACAAAAAATAACTAAAGCAATGAAAATGGTTGCAGCTGCTAAATTAAGAAGAGCGCAAGAGGGTGCAGAGAAAGGTAGACCATACTCTGAAAGAATGTTTAATATAATTTTAAATTTATCTAAGAATATTACTGACAAAGAGAATGCACCTAAACTTTTAGTAGGATCAGGTGAAGATAAAGTGCATTTATGCGTCGTTATGACATCAGATAGGGGTTTGTGTGGTGGCTTTAATTCAAATATTATAAAAAAAGCTAAAAGCTATTTTCTGAAATTATCGGATCAAGGAAAAACTTTAAAGATTATAACAGTTGGTTCTAAAGGTTATGATCAATTAAAGAGACAATTTGAAAATAAAATTATAGAAAAGATTTCATTTAAGGAGTCAAAAAATACAAATTATTTCGATGCCGATAAAGTAGGAAAAATAATTATTGATTTGTTTGAGAAAAATGAGTTTGATGTATGTACAATTTTTTACAATCAATTCAAAAATGTGATATCTCAAATTCCTCAAGAGCAACAGATTATACCTTTAAAAACTGAAAATTCAGAAGAGAAAATTACAAATAATTATGAATTTGAACCAGATGAAGATGAAATTTTAGGCAATTTATTACCAAAAAACATCTCTACACAAATATTTAAAGCAATGTTAGAAAATTCAGCGAGTGAACAAGGCTCTAGAATGAGCGCAATGGATAATGCCACAAGAAATGCAGGCGAAATGGTTGACAAACTTACTATCGAGTATAATAGAAGTCGACAAGCAGCAATAACAAAAGAATTAATAGAAATAATATCAGGAGCGGAGAGTTTATGACGAGAAAAGGAAAAATTACACAAGTGATTGGAGCAGTAGTAGATGTTAAGTTCGAAGGTGATTTGCCTGAGATCTTAACAGCCCTAGAATGTAATAATGGCGGAAATAGGTTGGTTCTAGAGGTTGCACAACATCTAGGAGAGTCAAATGTTAGAACTATTGCAATGGATGCAACAGAAGGACTCAAAAGAGGAGATGAAGTGATCGACACAGGCTCTCCAATAAAGGTTCCAGTTGGACCTGAAACATTAGGAAGAATTACTAATGTTGTTGGTGAACCTATAGATGAGAAAGGAGAAGTCAAAACTAAAGAGAGTTGGCCTATTCACAGATCAGCACCTGAATTTAATGACCAGTCCACTGAGACAGAAATTTTAGTAACTGGAATAAAGGTAGTTGATTTACTGGCTCCATATGCGAAGGGAGGAAAAATAGGTCTTTTTGGTGGAGCCGGTGTTGGTAAAACTGTTTTAATAATGGAACTAATTAATAATGTTGCTAAAGCGCATGGAGGTTTCTCTGTATTTGCAGGAGTAGGAGAAAGAACTAGGGAGGGAAATGATCTTTATCACGAGATGATTGAGTCTGGAGTAATTAAAACTGATGGACCTGGATCAAAAGCGGCATTAGTTTATGGACAAATGAATGAACCTCCAGGAGCAAGAGCTAGAGTTGCATTGTCAGGCTTAACAGTTGCTGAATATTTTAGAGATCAAGAAGGTCAAGATGTACTATTTTTTGTTGATAATATTTTTAGGTTTACCCAAGCAGGTTCAGAGGTATCTGCACTTTTAGGAAGGATTCCATCTGCTGTTGGATATCAGCCTACGTTAGCAACTGATATGGGAAACTTACAAGAGAGAATTACAACAACAAATAAGGGTTCTATTACATCAGTTCAAGCAATTTATGTTCCAGCAGATGATCTAACAGATCCAGCCCCAGCAACTTCATTTTCTCACTTAGATGCTACAACAGTATTGTCAAGGCAAATTGCTGAAATAGGTATTTACCCAGCGGTAGATCCATTAGACTCAACTTCTCGTATATTAGATCCAAGAGTTGTTGGAGACGAACATTACAGAGTAGCTAGAGAAGTTCAGAAAGTTTTACAAACTTATAAATCACTCCAAGACATAATTGCAATTCTTGGAATGGATGAATTATCTGAAGACGATAAATTAGTTGTTGCAAGAGCTCGAAAAATACAAAGATTTTTATCTCAACCATTTTTCGTAGCTGAAGTTTTTACAGGTTCGCCTGGTAAACTTGTAGAGCTAGAAGCGACTATCAAAGGTTTTGATGCCATATGCAAAGGTGAATATGATCACTTGCCAGAGGCTGCATTCTATATGGTAGGTACAATAGAGGAAGCAATTGAAAAAGCGGAAAAAATGGCCAAAGAAGCTGCTGCGTAATGAGTCAAGAATTTAAAGTAGAAATAGTAAATCCTGATCAAGCTTTTTTTTCAAGTGAAAAAGCAACGGAAGTTGTTGTGCCGGCTTTCGAGGGAGATATGGGGATTTTGAAAGACCATATTTCTATTATTTCTTTTTTGAAACCTGGCATAATTAAAATATCAATAAGTAACGAAGAAGAAAAATTTTATGTAGATGATGGAATTATTGAGTTCAAAGACAATCAACTTTCTGTATTAACAAGTTCTATATTTAATTTAAAAAATGTCGATAAGAATATTTTAGAGAAAAATTTGAAAGAGGCAGAAAAACAGTTAAAAGAGGAGGAATTGAGCGATCAAAATAGATTCTTGATTTCACAAAAAGTAGACGTATTAAAATCAATTAATTAAGACTTAAAAATTTATTTATTTCCCCTTGTAATTTCTTATAAACATTCAATTTAAAATGTACGACAACTTTTGTTAAATCTTCTATATTAATCCATTTCCATTCAAAAAATTCTGGCTTGCTAGTCTTAACATTTATTTCATTATCGCTTCCTTCAAACCTCAATAAATACCATTTTTGATTTTGACCTTTGTATTTTCCTCTCCAAATAATACCTAAAAGATAATCAGGTAATTCATAAGATATAAATCCGTCAATTTCTTTTAAGAATGAAACACTTTTAATACTTGTTTCTTCATTCAATTCGCGCAGTGCAGCTTGATAATAATTTTCTCCTCTATCTACACCGCCCTGAGGCATTTGCCAGTAATTTTTTGGATTATCTATTCTTTTTGCAACAAATACCTCATTATTTTTATTTAATAAAATAACTCCTACTCCAATCCTTAATGGTAAATTTTTATATTTACTAATCAATTTTGTATCTATCCATTTAGAAGTTTCAACGCAAAGTCTAATTGGTTATCAGTTTCAGTATTTATCCTAAAATCTTCATTTTCTTCTTCAACCTCAAAATCAGGCACGACACCAACTTCAGATATTGATAATCCTGACGGTAAATAATATTTAGATACAGTCAATCTTATTGCACCGTCATTTTCTAAAGGTATTATGGACTGCACTGATCCTTTACCGTAAGAAGGTTCACCAATTATTATAGCTCTTTTATGATCTTTCAGAGACCCAGCAACAATTTCTGATGCCGACGCTGAGCCATAATTTATTAAAACTAAAATTGTTTTTCCATTCAAGATATCCCCTGATCTTGCGAACCATTTTCTATTTTCAGATTCTTTTCTACTTTTTGTCGACACAATCTCACCATTGTTTAAAAAAAAATCAGAGATTTTTATTGCTTGTGATAATAAACCACCAGGATTATTTCTAAGATCCAAAATGTAATGTTCAACTTTTTTGTCTTTCTTAAATTTTTTTATTTCACTCTTAATTTGATTGCTGCTGTTTTCATTAAATGATGTTAATCTTATATACCCAATATTTCCGTTTTTAATCTCAGTTTTTACACTTGCTACCTCTATAATTTCTCTAGTGATTGTAAAGTTTAAAGCTTTTTTTTCACCTCTACGTCTTATGGTTATCTCAATATCAGAACCAACTGGACCTCTCATCAGATCAACTGCTTCCGATAACGATTTCCCTTGAACTTGCACGTTATTTATTTTTACAATATAGTCTCCTGCCTTAACACCTTGTCTGTATGCTGGTGAATTATCTAATGGAGATATAACTTTTACTACACCTGCTTCCATTCCAACTTCAATACCTAATCCACCAAATTCACCTTTAGTTTCAGTTGTCATATTTTTATAGGTTTCTGGTGACATATATGCGGAATAAGGATCCAAAGATTGTAATACACCATTTATAGCTGAGTCCATCGCTTTGCTTTGGTCGACATCATCTACGTATTGATTTTGGATTTTATTTAATACTTCACTAAATAAGTCAATTTTTTTATATATATTCTCATTTGCATTTACGTTGATAACATCGAACATAAATATAAAATAAATAAATACAGCTTGATTTACAAATTTTTTCATATTGTAACTTTTTCTTTTGGAATTATCTCTGACCAAATTTTTTCTAATTCGTAAAATTTTCTTTTTTCAGGATTAAAAATATGAACTATTAAGTCGATTCCATCAATCAGTTTCCAGTCAGAACTTTCTTTACCTTCAATTTTTGACTCTAGAATACCATTATGTTTAAACTCGTCTAAAACTTTTTCCGATAATGATTGGATATGCCTTGAAGAAGTACCGCTAGCTATTATCATGTAATCTGCTAACGAAGTTTTTCCTTCCAAATCTATAGCAACTATGTCTGATGCTTTATTTTCGTCTAATATTTGAATTACTGCTTCTTTTAAGCCAAGTTGTTTAACCATTAATTAAATTAAACATATCAAATTTTTCTTAATTGAGAAGATGAAATATTCACTTTTTTAAACTTTACAAAATTTAGATTTTTTCTATTTAATCTTTTAAAAGAAATAGATTTTAATGATTTTTCTTTATATCCATCTCTATCAAACGCCAAAATGACACAAAGTAAAGAAATCTGTTTCCATTTATACCACTTATGAAAATTTATTAAATTGTCTGCACCCATTATAAAAAATAATTCAGAGCTTTTATTCTTTTTTTTTAAGTATTTTATTAATTGGTAAGTTCTATTCGACTTAATCTTATTTTCGAAATGTCTAACTTTTATATACTTCTTTCCCTCCGTTAATTCCTTGGATAATATAATTCTTTTTTTTAAACTTTTTAAACTACTATTTTTTAATGGGTTTTTTTTTGTTACTGCCCAAATAATATAATCCAACTTAAACAATTTTTTTGCAGTACTTGATATTTTGATATGACCTTTATGTGGTGGATCGAATGTTCCTCCTAAAATACCAATTCTATTAATTTTCTTTTTCAATTTAATTTCTGACTTGTCCGGACCCCTGAACTTCATACTTATAAGTTACTAATTTACTTAAACCCACAGGTCCTCTTGGTGGTAACTTATTAGTAGAAATTCCCACCTCTCCTCCAAAACCAAATTCTCCTCCGTCAGCAAATTGCGTTGATGAATTATGAATTGCAATTGAGCTTTTAACATTTTTTAAAAATTTATCTGCCACCTTGTTATTTCTGGTTATAATTGCATCAGTATGCATTGTGCCATATCTATTTACATGATAAATTGCGTCAGAAACATTATTCACACACTTTACAGAAATAGCAGAGCTTAAATATTCTTTACCCCAATTATCAGTTTTTGCTAATTGACTATTACCCTTGTAAAATTTCTTTACTAAACTATCTGCATAAATTTTACAACCTACTTGCTCTAGATCACTTAAAATAGGATTGATAAATTTGTTTAAAACTTTTTTATGTATCAACAATGTTTCAGTTGCACCACAGATACTTGTGTTTCTCATTTTAGCATTGAAAACTATTTTTTTTGCCATCTCTAGGCTTGCACTTTTATCGACATAAGTATGACAAACACCCTCTAAATGACCAATAGTTGGTATACTTGAAAAATCCTGTACAGTTTTTACTAAATTTTTTCCTCCTCTTGGAATAATTACGTCTATAAATTCTTTCATTTTAGAAAGCATATATCTCACAACTTTTCTTTCCCTCATCTTAATAAATTGAATATAATTTTTATCTATTTTATATTTTTTTAATGAATTTCTGAACAATTCTGAGATGATCAAATTACTAAAATACGCCTCAGATCCACCTTTTAAAATTACACTATTACCAGACTTAAAACATAAACAGGAAATGTCCGATGTAACATTTGGTCTACTTTCATAAATAACTCCTATTACACCTATAGGTATTGTTACTCTTTTTATTTTTAATCCATTAGGAACTTTCCATTTTGATAAAGTGTTATTTACTGGATCTTTTAATTTAGATATTTTTTTTACAGTTGATATGATTTGATCAATTCCATTACCATCTAATTCCAATCTTTTAATCAAATTTTTTTTTAGTCCGATTTTTAAAGCTCTTAATACATCTTTCTTGTTTTCAGAAATAATTTTAGACCTGTTTTTGTCTAAAAGAAATGCAAATTCATTAAGAACTTTATTTTTTGTTTTATTGTTAATGTGAATTTCGGCAGCTTTCTTTGCGTTAGTGCCAATTTTTTTTAGTTTCTTTATCATCACACAATAACCATATCATCTTTATGAATAACTTCCGATTTAGCTATGTATCCTAAGATATCTTTAATTTTCTTAGAATGAAAACCTTTTATTTTTTCAATTTCATCTGAGCTGAAAGAACTCAATCCTCTGGCATATTCCTTTGAGTCTTTATTTAAAACTTTGATATGATCTCCTTTGCTAAAATTACCATTTACTTTTTTTATTCCAGCAGCGAGTAAGCTTTTACCCTTTTTCAAAGCAATCACGGCTCCATCATCAACTATTATATCACCTTTAGGTGAAACAGAGCTAATTATCCACTTTTTTCTTGCATGCATTTTAGTTACTTTAGGAATAAACCAACTACAAATATTAGTATCAATTATTCTTTTTATTGGTCTTCTTACAAGTCCATTAGCAATAGCCATTACGCAACCTGAGTTTTGACAAATTTTTGCAGCCTCTAATTTAGTCTTCATTCCGCCAGACCCTAACTTACTTAGACCATAGGTTGATATTTTTTTTAAAGATTTATTCAAATTTTTAATTTGGCTCAGTAATTTAGCATCTTTATAAATTTTTGGATTTTTTGAATAAAGACCATCAACGTCTGATAATAATATTAAGCAATCTGCTCCAGATATTTGTGCCACCCTAGATGCGAGTCTGTCATTGTCACCATATTTAATTTCTGATGTTGCTGTACTATCATTTTCATTTACTATTGGAATGAAATCTAAGTTAAAAAGATTTTCAAAAGTTCTTTTTGCGTTTATTGCGCGGCCCCTTTTTTCTGTATCCTCTAGAGTCAATAACATTTGAGATAAATTTATTTTGCGCTTATTAAAAGTTGATTTAAATAGATTCATTAATTCAATTTGTCCAATTGATGCAATAGCTTGACTCTTATCTATTTTTAAATTTTCTTTATTTAAATTCAGTTTTTTACAACCAAGGGCGATAGCTCCAGAGCTAACTATAATCAAATTTTTTTTTTGTTTTTTTAAATATTTTATATCCTTTGAAAATTCATCTAACCACTTCAATCTTATAATTTTTTTTTCATTTATAAGCAAAGAGGATCCAATCTTTATCACTATTGTTTTAAAATTTTTAAGAAACATTTTCAATAATCTTAGATTTCATTTTTTTAATAAATTTTTTATCTAATGTCGATAAAAGAAAAATATTTTTATTTACTTTTGAAATAAATTGTTTTTTTTTAATATTTAGTTCGATTTCATCGATTAAATCGATTTTATTTAAAACAATTATTTCTTTTTTATCTAGCAATTTTTTACTATATTTCCCTAATTCATTTCTTACTTGTTTGTAAGAATTTATTAAGTTTTTTTCGTTTACATCTATTACGTGTAATAATGTCTTACATCTTTCGATATGTTTGAGAAATTTTATACCTAACCCAACACCTTTGTGAGCATGCTCAATTAAACCAGGAATATCTGCTAATGTTATCTCTCTGTCATCATATCTTGTAACTCCAAGATTGGGATTAATTGTCGTAAATTTATAATTCGCAATCTTTGGTTTTGCTCTAGTTAAAAATGCAAGAATACTGGATTTCCCAGCATTTGGTAATCCTATAATCCCTATGTCCGCAATAGTTTTAAGCTGAAACCATATCCAAAATTCTTCTCCGATTTTCCCTTTTGTAAATTTTCTAGGAGCTCGATTAGTAGACGATTTAAATCTAGTATTTCCATAACCACCTTTACCACCAATTGCAGCCGTAAACTCCTCTTTCTCTTTTTTAAAATCGTAAATTAATGTTTTATTATCTTCCTCGTAGACTTGTGTGCCTATTGGAACTTTTAAAATTAAATTCTTTCCTCCTTTTCCAGTTTGATTTTTTCCCTTTCCATCATCTCCTTTTGCAGCTTTAAAATGTTGTTGGTACCTATAATCTATTAATGTATTTAAATTTCTTTCAGACACTATTATTATTGAACCTCCTTCACCCCCATCTCCTCCATCTGGCCCACCAAATTCAATAAACTTTTCTCTTCTGAAGCTTTTAGAGCCCGCTCCACCATTTCCTGCTTTAATATATATTTTTACTTGATCTAGGAATTTCATCTAAAATGTAATTATTTTTTTAGTTGGGTTTAACTGAAACAATAGTTCGGTCTGATTTACTTTTTTTAAATATTACTTTACCCTTAACAATTGAAAAAATTGAATGATCTTTTCCCATTTTTACATTTTCACCTGGGAATATTTTAGTCCCTCTTTGTCGAATAATAATGTTACCTGGTGCAACTACTTGCCCACCAAACTTTTTTACTCCTAATCTTCGACCGGCACTGTCTCTTCCATTTCTTGACGATCCACCTGCTTTTTTTGTTGCCATATTTTAAATTTTCTTATTTTCAGTTTTATTTTCCTCAATATTTATTTTATTAGCATGGTCTTTTGCTTTAGCTAAAACCTTGCCATCTCTGGAAAATATTTTATTTATTCTAATCATTGAGAATTTCTGCCTGTGTCCATTTTTTCTTCTAGAATTTTTTCTTCTTCTTTTTTTAAATACTAAGATTGTTCTATTTTTCGAATTTTCTAATAAATCAGCCTCTACTTTAGCTCCATCAATAATTGGCTGACCTATTTCAAGTGACTTATCATCACCATAAGCAAGTATTTCGTTAAATTCGATTTTGGACTTAGGTTTCAAATTTTTTATAATCTCAATTTTTAGTATTTCTCCAGCTTTAACTTTATACTGTTTTCCACCAGTTTTTATTATAGCAAATGACATTTTTAATCCGATTTTTATAAACAGCAATATAATCTCAGCAAGTCTATAGTCAAGTTCAATAAATTAAAAATTGTCCTTTAATTCTCTTATTTTTGAAAAAGATTTTAAATCTTCTGATCTCAAAAATATATTACAATCTATTTCATCTTTAATAGTGGTTGGTGTGGTTGATAACTTATTGTTTAATCTTTTATTAATTTGTTCAACTTTTTTTTTTAAATTTAAATTATTGGGATCATTAATTATACAAAAATTCGAGTTTTGTTGAGTATACTCATGTCCAAAATAAACTTTCGTTTCTTTAGGAAATTTCTTAATTAAATTTAAAGACTCAAACATTTGTTCATTGGTACCTTCAAATACTCTTCCACATCCTAAAGAAAAAAGTGTATCTCCGGAGAATAAAAATTTTTCATTAAAAAAGTGATAAATTACATGATTGGTTGTATGACCTGGAACGTGATAAATTTTAAATTCAAATTTTTTATATCTCCAAATTTCTCTATCCATTAATTTAATGTCTATTCCAGGAATTCTTTTTTTATCTTTTTCAAATCCAATAATTTTACAATTAAATTTTTGTTTAAGTTTTTCATTTCCACCAATATGATCATAATGATGGTGTGTATTTAGAATAAATTTTAAATTTAAATTACGACTAATTACAAATTTTTTAATCGGTTCATATTCGCTAGGGTCAATGACAAACGTTTCATTAGTAAATTCGTCTATAACTAAATATGAAAAATTATCCGTAAGGCATTTTATAGTTTCGACTTTCATTTCTATTTCTCTATTTGAAAGACTCCGAGTTCTGAAAATAAATTTTGTAAAAATACTTTATTAGATTTAATGGGTATTTCTTTTTTTCCGTTTAGTGATATAGAGTTATGCAATTTAAAGTTTCTTGCCTTACAAAAATTCATAAAGTCCTTTATAGTGCACATATGTAGATTCGGAGTATTATACCATTCATTTGGTAGATTTTTTGTTACTGGCATTGTACCCTTTAAAAGCAAGTGTATTCTTACCTTCCAAAAGCCGAAGTTAGGTATTGTTACAATAGCCTTTTTTCCAACTCTAAGAAGTTCGTCTAAAACTATTTCAGGATTTAAAAATGCTTGAAGTGTTTGGCTTAGGATCACATAGTCGAAAGATTTATTTGGGAATTGTTTTAAATCCTTTTCAGCATCCCCTTCAATCACCGTCAATCCTTTTGCTATACATTTTTGTACATTATTTTTAGAAATTTCTAAACCTCTTATATTTTTTGATATATTTTCACTCACATATTTCATTAATTCTCCATTACCACACCCAACATCAAGAATTTTAGAATTTTCTTTAATTAATTTTGAGATAATTTTAAATTCCTTTTTCATGATAAATTTTTATAAGAGTTATTTAAAAAATTTTTTACTGAATTTAGAAAATCCGGAACGTCAAGTAAAAATGAGTCGTGTCCTTTATCAGATGTTATTTCTATAAAGCCTACGTCCGCATTTATTGCATTAAGAGCAATTACTATTTCTCTATTTTCTGCAGTTGGATATAACCAGTCAGATGTAAAAGAAATTATAAAAAATTTGGTTGTTGTTTTTTCAAAAGCAGAAGATAAGTTCCCACTAAACTGCTTAGTTAAGTCAAAATAGTCCATTGCTCTAGTAATATATAAATAACTGTTAGCATCAAATCTATCTACAAATACAGAACCTTGATATCTTAAATAACTTTCAATTTGAAAATCGGCATCAAATCCAAATTTTAAATCATCACGCTTTTGCAGTTTTCTACCAAATTTCTCTTGCAAACCTTTCTTTGATAAATATGTAATATGTGCCGCCATTCGAGCTACAGCTAAACCTTTCGATGGAGACCTGTCATTGCTTAAATAATTTCCGTTTGACCAGTTTGAATCAGCCATGATTGCCTGCCTGCCAAGTTCATTTAAAGCAATGTTTTGTGCCGAATGATTAGCAGTACAGGCTATTGGGACGGCGACATGAGCTTTTTCTGGAAAATTTGAAACAAACTGCAGAACTTGCATACCACCCATTGATCCCCCGATGACAGCAAATAGTTTATCAATTTTAAAATGATCTAATAAAAAATATTGTGCATTAACCATGTCGTTAATAGTAATTACAGGAAAATTCGCACCATATGGTTTTTTAGTTTCAGGGTCTAAGCTAGTAGGCCCAAATGATCCCATACAACCACCTATGACATTAGCAGAAATTACAAAAAATTTTTTAGTATCTATAGATTTGTCAGGTCCTAGCGCATAACTCCACCAACCTTCTTTTTTTGTTACAGGATTAATCCCACAAGGGAATTGATCACCAGTTAATGCATGAAAAACCATAATTGCATTATCTTTTTCATGGTTTAACTTGCCATATGTTTCAAAAGCAACCGGAAAATTTGAGATTTCTTTTCCACAATCCAGTTTTAATGTTTTATCAATTATAATTCTGTTAAATTTATCTATATAATTCATATTTTTTTTGAATTGGGAGGAAAAAAAAACTTGTTTAGCGGTTTTTTTAAAGCGCTCGCAATTCAGTTAAATCAGCGCATTAATTACTTACTAGATACTATAAGTTATGTCAAATTTTTTGAAATATCATTAATTTTATGTAAATACTCATATTTTTATCTATAAGAATACATAAATATAAAAATGATACTAACTAAGTTTAATAAAATCAAAACAATTTCCTATAAACCTGGTGGCGCGTTTATAAAAAATAAAAAAAAAATCATTAAGTTGTCAGCTAATGAATCTGCATTGGGTGTAAGTAGCAAAGTTACAAAATTGTTAAAAAAAAATCTCAGACTTTCAAAATATCCAGATCCCAAGTGTATTAATCTGAGAAATAAAATTTCAAAAAGGTTTAATTGTAATTTTAATCAAATTATATGTGGAGCAGGTTCGGATGAGATTATTCAAATGCTATGTCAGTTGTTTATTAAACCTGGAGATAATGTAGTTTTGCCCAAATACAGTTTTTTGATGTATAGAATATATTCAACCTTGGCAGGAGCCAAAGTAATATTTGCTGCTGAGGATAATTATAAAGTCTCGATAAAAAATATATTAAATAAAGTTAATAAAAATACAAAACTTGTTTTTATTGCTAACCCTAATAATCCAACCGGCACTTATTTAAAATCGTCAGAACTAATTAACTTAAGAAAAAAATTGAAAAAAAACATATTGTTGGTACTTGATGATGCATATGTAGAATACATGTATAATAAAGATTATTCTTCTGCCTTAAATATTTTTAAAAATACGAAGAATGTTTTTATTCTAAGAACTTTTTCAAAAATTTATGGTCTAGCCTCTTTAAGAATTGGATGGGGGTATGGTTGTAAGGAGATAATTGATCAGATGTTTAGGATTAAACCGCCTTTTAATGTTAATAAAATTGCTGAGTTAAGTGCAATCGAGTCTTTGAAAGACAAGAAGTTTATACAAAAATCAATTAAGCATAATTCATTTTGGGGAATAAAAATCAAAAAAGATTTAAATAAATATGGAATTAATTCAAACAATGTTAATGCAAATTTTTTGCTATTAAATTTTAAGAATTGTAAATTAAGTGCTGAAAAAGTTGAAAAAAAACTTATTGATGAGGGAATAATTCTTCGAGAAACTAGAACTTATGGAATAAAAAATTGTTTGAGGCTAACTATTGGTAATAAATTTGAGAATATAATCTTTTTAAAAAAAATAAATAAGATATTAAAAAATGCTAAATAATCTATTAATAATTGGATGTGGATTAATTGGATCTTCCGTATTACGTGCTTCTTTAAGCAAAAAGATTGCAAAAAAAATATTTATTTACGAAAGATCAAAAAAAAACAGAGAGATAATAAAAAAAATAAACTCTAAAATAATTATACTTAAAAGGATTGACGATAATATAAGAAATATTAATTTTATAATTATTTGTACTCCAATGAGTGAATACAAAAAAGTGTTTTCCCAAATTAATATTTTTATTTCAAAAAGCACAATTATAACTGAAGTTGGATCAACAAAAAAAAACTTGTTAAAATACAACAGTAGAAATATTGTTTTAAGTCATCCAATCGCAGGTTCAGAGGTAAGCGGACCTAAATATGGGCATAAAGATTTGTTTAAAAATAAATGGTGTATTTTAATAAAAAAGACAAATATAAAAAATTTAAACGTCGTAAAAAAATTTTGGTCTAAACTTGGATCAAAAATTGTTATTATGAATGCCGATGAGCATGATAAAATTTTTTCTATAACAAGTCATCTTCCTCACTTAATAGCTTATAATTTAATCAAAACTGCTCAAGATTTTCAAAAAAAAGAGAGAAAAAATGTTATAAAATACAGTGCAGGAGGACTTAGAGATTTTTCAAGAACTGCAGCTTCAAATGAAGTTATGTGGAGGGATATATTTTTTAGTAACAAAAAAAATTTAATAATCTCTATTGATTTATTTATTAAAAATTTAAGTTTGTTTAAAAAAAATATTAAATTATATAAAAATTTAAATCTTATAAAAGATTTAAAAAATGCGAAAAAGGTTAGAAATCAAATTATCCGTCTCAAACAGGATGTGTCTAAACCAGACTTTGGAAGAGTAATTAAATAGAAAAAATTTTAATAACATTCAATTTAGCTGTTTTTTTTATACTAGATAATGTTTTATAAATATTCATTTTTAAAACTTTTTTTTTTGGACCATAAGCGTGTATGAGATTGTTTTTATCAACACACACAGCAACATGTCCTTTCCAAAATATTAAATCACCGCGTTTAAAAAGATAATTTAATTTTCTCCCTTTTTTTTCTTTTATCTGATCGATTGTGTCTCTTGGAAAATAAACGTTATTAAATTTATAATATAGTTGTATTAGAGCTGAACAGTCAATTCCCTTATAAGATTTACCTCCCCAAAGATATTTGCAGTTAATAAATAAGTTTAAGTATCTTTTAAAATTTCTAATATTATTATCATATTTTTCTAAATCTGAAGTTATAAGCCATTTATTGTTTCCAATTTTTCCATATTTACCCTCAGTTTTGGTAATTTGCACATTACTTGAGAATGTTAAAAATTGCTTGGTTTTTGCTTGTAATTTAGGTTTTTTATAAATTCTGGATTTCAAAACTTTTACCTTATAATTTGGAAAATATTCTTTGAGAAACTTTGAATTCTTAATATATCCAGTATAATTGTCATAATTCGTTTTTATTTTAAGATAGTTTTTTTTTTTTAATAGAACCTTGAAACTTTCACCGAATATAAGTTGAGAAGTTATTTTCGACGATTTTGTGGGTTTTTCGTAAATATTTAATAAAGGTTTATTTAAAAATAAATTATTTTTCACTAATTTTAATTTTCTTTCTTATGTACCACAGGAATAGCAAAGATGGTATTACCATTAAGGTTGTCAAAACAAAAAAAATACCCCAATCACCATTTAACCAGTCTACCAATGCACCAGATGATGAAGCCAAAGTAGTTCTTCCTGCAGTTCCTATTGATGCTAAAAGTGCGTATTGTGTTGCCGTATAAGTTCTATCAACTAGAAGAGATATAAACGCAACGAAAGCAACTGTTGCAAAGGCTGCTGTTAAATCATCTGCAATCACAGCTATTGCAAATAACAATTCAGATTTACCTACCCAATAGAGTGACGCAAACAGTAAATTTGTTAATGCCATAAGTATACCAGCAATAAAAAGTGTCTTTATTGTTCCTGCTCTCATAGCTAAAATTCCACCTATTAAAGTGAAAACAACTGTAGTTATCCATCCCAAAGTTTTTGAATAAATAGCTATCTCATTTTTACTAAACCCAATTTCTTTGTAGAATAATATAGACATTCGTCCAAGAAAAGCCTCACCTATTTTGAAAAGAAATATAAATCCTAATATTCCTAAGGCAATTGAATAGCCATTTTTTTTAAAAAAACTTATGACAGGACTTCCAATTGTTTCTACCAACCACGCAAAAAGTTTGGAAAAATTATTATCAAAACCAATTCTTTCTTTTATTTTATCTTCATTTAATTTTTGTTGTTCTGCTCTTAATTTATCATCATTTTCCTCAATAAAAAATAATCCGATATTCATTAGTATAACCAAAATGATCAAAACTAAAAATGTAAGTTGCCAATAATTAGCAAAACCACTTTTTTGAAAAAAATCTGCAGAAAATAAAGAGATCACACCTCCTAGTTTATATCCAGTCCACCAACCAATAACAGCAACAGCCGCACCAGCCGCCATAGATCTATTCTCCTTTTCTCCAATTTGCTCAATTCTTAATGCATCCACGGTAATGTCTTGAGTTGCGGATGCTACAGCAATAATTAGACCAATAAATATAACAATTGATAAATTTAAGCTTGGGGTTAATAAACTCCATGTAATCAGACAAATAGTTATTATAACTTGCATTGTTAGGATCCAACCTCTTCTGTGACCTAACTTTTTTGTTAATACCGGAATTCTAATTTTATCTATTAAAGGAGCCCATAAATAATTAAATGCATAAACAGCAAATATTAAACCTGCCCAACCAATTGTAGATCTACTAAGTCCATCTTCTTTCAACCATAGAGATAAGCTGCTACCTATTATAACCCAAGGAAATCCGCTTATTGCACCTAACAACAAAATTTTTAACATTCTAATGTCATTATAATAAAATAACCAGTTCTCTCTATTTACTTTAAACATTAATATTTTCTCCAAAATGCAGGAAGAAATAAAACTAAAATAGCAAAAATTTCAAGCCTCCCCAAAATCATTGTAAAACTTAATATCCATTTTGAATTTTCAGGTAATGCTGAAAAATTTCCATTAGGACCTATAATTTCTCCTAAACCTGGACCTACATTTGAAATCGAGGTCGCAGCAGCAGATATTGATGTTATGAGATCTAATCCGCTTATAGAAAGCAACGCAGTCACAATAAAAAATATTAAAATATATAAATAAATAAAAGAAATAATTGATGACATAAACTTATTATCTATACCTTGTTGTCCGTATTTTAAATTAAATATACCATGTGGAAAAATTATTCTTTTAATCTGATTTGAAAAAAATTGATATAATATTTGCACTCTAAAAATTTTAATACCGCAAGACGTGGAACCAGCGCACCCGCCAATAAACATTAATATTAAAAAAAATATAATCGGGAAATTTCCCCACTTACTAAAATCTTCAGTTACATAACCTGTTCCTGTTAAAATTGAAATTACATTAAATATTATTGACATTAGATCAACTTCAATAAAGCTTTTATTTTTAATTATTAAATATGCATATAATAAAATTATTGAGATTATAATTATTTTAATAAAAGATTTAATTTGAATATCTTTATAAAAAATTTTTTTGTCCCCATTTAAGAATTTGAGATAAATAATGAAAGGAATACTTCCAGAAAGTATAAAGATAATTGATGTAAGTTCTATATAAAAATTATCAAAATGACCAATCGAGTCGTTATAATTTGAAAAACCACCTGTTGCGATTGTAGTCATAGAGTGAGTAATACTATCAAAAAAACCCATACCACAAAGCTTGTATAAAAACATACATACAATAGTTAAGGACAAATAAATTAATATTAATCTTATAGCGATTTCTTTTGTTCTGGGTAGAACTTTTTCAGAAGTGTCATTAGATGATATTTTAAATAATTGCATTCCACCAACATTCATTATTGGCATTAGCGTTATTGCCATAACTATAATTCCTATACCACCTAACCATTGTAACATCCCTCTCCACAATAAAATACTTTTAGGTGCAACACTTAAATCAGTAATAATAGTTGAACCAGTTGTGGTAATTCCAGACATGCTTTCAAAAAAAGCATCAACTAAACTTAAATTTAGTTTGGAAAATATAAAAGGAATTGAGCCAAAAATTGCTATACTTAACCATGATAAGGATGTAAGTAGAAACGCTTGTTGTAAGTTAATTTTTTTTTCATGATCAAGATTAGATAAATAAAATAACATACCAAAAACAATAGTTATTATTCCTGAACCTATAAAACTTGAGTCAACCTCATCATAAATAATTTGGGCTAATATCGGTATTATCATCGAAAAACCTAAAATTATTTGCAAAATACCTAATGTGAAAAAAACTGTTTTATAATTCGACATTTTGAATGGACATTATTTTATGGTAAATAAATTTCAACTCTATATGAAATAGATAAAAACAGTGGTTTTAATGGTTTAAAGTTGATTAATTGTGATTGATAAAGAAAATATTGAAAAAACAAATGCATGGCCTTTTGTTGAGGCAAAAAAAATACTTAAAATTAGAAAAAAATATATAGAAAGAAAAAGCAAAATTGTTCTTCAAACAGGTTATGGACCTAGTGGATTACCTCACATAGGGACTTTTGGAGAAGTAGCTAGAACTTCAATGGTGGTAAATGCTCTAAATTATTTAACAGATATCCCTAAAGAAATAATTACTTTTTCAGATGACATGGATGGATTAAGAAAAGTGCCTGATAATATTCCCAATAAAGAATTATTAATAAAAAATTTACATAAACCTCTTACGAAAGTTCCGGATCCATTTGGTAAATTCAAGAGTTTTGGGGAACACAATAATGAGATGCTAAAAAAATTTTTAAATAATTTTAAATTTAATTATACTTTTAAAAGCTCCTCTGAGCTTTATAGTGGAGGTTTTTTTAATGAAACTTTGATTTTAATTCTCGAAAGATTCGATGAAATTATGAATATAATTTTACCAACTTTGGGAGACGATAGAAAAAAAACTTATTCACCATTTCTTCCCATTTGTCCTGAGACTGGAAAAGTTTTAGAAATACCAGTAAAAAAAATAAATAAAAAAAATAAACAAATCATTTTTAATAATGATAATAATGATTTAGAAGTGAGTATTCTTGATGGTAGTTGTAAGCTCCAATGGAAGGTTGATTGGGCAATGAGATGGTATGCGTTAGATGTTGATTTTGAAATGTACGGAAAGGATTTAATAGAAAGTGCTATTTTATCAAATAAAATAATTAATGTTCTAGGAAAAAATAGTCCTTCTGGTTTTGCTTATGAACTATTTTTAGATGACAAAGGTGAGAAAATATCAAAATCAAAAGGAAATGGTATAACTATTGATCAATGGCTACAATACGCATCTCAAGAAAGTTTGTCGTTATTTATGTATCAAAATCCTAAAAGAGCAAAAAAACTTTACAATGAAATTGTTTCAAAAACTGTTGATGAATATTTTAATTTTATAGAAAAAAGTAAAAAACAAGACCAATCCCAATTATTATTAAATCCTGTTTGGCATGTACATAATGGAAATATTCCTAAAGAAGATATAATAATGAGTTTTTCTATGTTACTAAATTTAGTCGAAACAAGTAATGCTAATTCTAAAAATATCCTTTGGAAATTTGTAAAGAAATATAAACCTAACATAGAGGAAAAAAATTTTCCTATTTTTGATAAATTAGTTGGTTACGCAATTAAATATTTTAATGAAGTTATTAAAAAATCAAAAAAATATAAAATACCAAATAATGATGAAAAAATGGCCCTTTTACACCTTGTGAATATTTTGGAGAATTGTAATGAAAATATGACTCCAGAGGAGATACAAACTCAAATTTATACCGCAGGAAAAAAAAATGGATATAAGGAGAACTTGAGAGAATGGTTTAAACTAATTTATGAGGTTGTATTTGGAGATGAAAATGGACCAAGAATGGGTTTTTTTATAAGTTTTTTTGGTCTTAAAGAAACTATAAAATTAATAAAGGAAAAATTAGATAATGTTTAATCTTTTACGACCATTAATTTTTAAATTTAATCCAGAAATAGCCCATTCGATGGCAATAAATGCCCTTAAAATTGGTTATGCTCCTATTTCAAAAAGTACTACATCTCCTTTAATTGAAACATCTTTATTTTCAAAAAAAGTTTATTCACCAGTAGGAATTGCTGCAGGTTTCGATAAAAATGCAGAAGTATATAATTCTCTTTTTAATCTTGGATTTGGTTTTGTTGAAGTTGGAACAATAACTCCGAAACCACAATATGGAAATCCTAAACCTAGAGTTTTCAGACTCGAAGAAGATCAAGCTTTAATAAATAGATTAGGTTTTAATAATAACGGTAGTTATGAAATTAGTATTAGAATAAAAAAAAATAAACCCAAAGGTTTATTTGGAATAAATATTGGTCCTAATAAAGACTCCTCAGATAGAATAAAGGATTATATAGACTGTTTTAATAAATTTAAAAATTTAGCAGATTATCTAACAATTAATATTTCATCACCTAATACCGAAAATTTAAGAAATTTTCATGAAAAGAAAGAGTTGAAAGAACTGTTAGAGGCTATTAATAAAGAAAAAGTAAGTCAGAATTCAAAAATTCCTATAGCTATAAAAATTTCTCCCGATTTAAATGAAAATCAAATTGAAGAAATATCAGAAATTTTGCTAGAAAATAATATAGATATTGCAATTATCTCCAACTCATCTGAAAGTAATAGAAAAAATTTGATAAATATAAATAAAATTGAAAAAGGTGGATTGTCCGGTAAACCAATTGAAAAAATATCAAATATTATAATTAGTAAATTTTATAATTTAATTGGAAAAAAAATTAAAATTATAGGAGTTGGTGGAACGGATTCTGCTCGTGGGGTATATGAAAAAATTGTACATGGGGCATCGTTAGTTCAACTTTATACTGGAATGGTATACAAAGGTCCCAAAATTGCCTCTCAAATAAATAAAGAATTAATAAAATTTTTAGATAAAGACGGAATTAAAAATATAAATGAGATAATTGGATCTAAAAAATCATCTTGACGAGATGTGATTGAGATCCTATACAAGTTTTTATATGTCAAAAGTATGTGAAATTACAGGCAAAATACCTCTTAAAGGTCATAATGTTAGCCATGCTAATAATAAAACAAAAAGAAAATTTTTACCAAATTTAAAGAAGGTTAAATTTAAAAGTGAGATATTAAAAAGAAGTCTTAAATTAACAGTTTCAAATGCTGGAGTTAGGTCAGTTGATAAAAAAGGAAGTTTTGACGAATTCTTAAAATCTGCAAACCCAAGTTCTTTATCTCTAAGATTAAAAAAGTTAAAAAAAACAATTAGAAATAAAATTGTCTAGTGAATAAAACTTTTATTACATTATCAATTCTTATGGGGATTGTAGTATTAGCCTCAAATTTTCTCGTTCAATTTCCAATTAAATATTACGAACTTGAGGAAGTTCTAACTTATGGAGCTTTTAGTTATCCTATAGCTTTTCTAATTACTGATTTAGCTAATCGATCTTATGGAAAAGCATCAGCTAGAAAAATTGTTTACTTAGGTTTCGCAATTGGAGTATCTTTCACACTTTTATTTTCAACAAATTTTGCCGATCTAATTTCTATTAGAATTGCAATCGGCTCTGGCACTGCTTTCTTAGCGGCTCAACTACTTGATGTACAAGTCTTTGACAAGCTTAGAAAAAAAAAATGGTTTATTGCTCCACTTGGATCATCTTTCATCGGCTCAACAGTTGACACTTTTCTTTTTTTTTCAATTTCATTTTATGCGACTGGCATACCTTGGATAACTTTATCTTTAGGTGATTTAGCAGTTAAATTATTTGTTGCACTTCTAATGTTAATACCTTTTAGACTATTGCTTGGTACTCTTAAACCAATTTAATATTAAACACTAGGTTCTTGCTTCGTCATACAATGTATCGCTCCAAACCCCCAAATAAGTTTAGTACAATCAATTCCGATAACTTTTCTAGTTTTAAAAAAGTTTTTAAAGATATTAATTACTTTTTGATCATTTAAATCATTAAACAACGGTAATAAAACAATTTTGTTGCAAATTAAGAAATTTAAATAACTAGCTGGAACTCTAATTTTTTTTATAAACATTGGTTTTGGCATTGGAATTTTAATAATATTAAATTTTTTACCATTTAAACTTCTAGCTTTTTTTAAAATTTTAAAGTTTTCTTTTAAAATATTGTAATTTTTATCTTTTTTGTTTCCTTCTATTGCAGTCATTATAGTGTTTGATGATACAAATCTACTTATGTCGTCTACATGTCCATGTGTATCGTCACCTATTATGCCCTTTTTTAACCAAATATATTTTCTAATATTTAACAATTCTGATAATTTTTTTTCATACATATATTTGTTAACCCCAAAATTTCTCTCTTGAAATTTGCTTAATAAACATTCCTCAGTCAACAAAATTGTACCATTTCCATTTACATCAATAGCGCCGCCTTCTAAAACAAATTTTTTAAATTTTTTTCCAATTTTTATAAATGGTTCAATTTTTTTAATCTTTGTGATTTTTGAAATTTTATTATTTACGGAGTTATCTTTTTTAAAATTCTTATATTTAGACCATCCATTAAATTTAAAGTTTATAAAGATTTTTTTCTTTTTTTCCTTATTAATTAAATAAATAGGTCCAAAATCTCTAATCCAAATTCTATCAGATGGTATTTTATAAAATTTTAAATTTTTAAAATTTACATTATAACTTTTTAAGAAATCTTTTAATTTTGAAGTTTTTTCGTCTAATTTTATAATTAAATTTACTTTTTGGCTCATTGATATATTTGCCACTATTTCTGCAATAGTCTTCGGGATGTGCATAAATAAACCTGGCCAATCATTTTTATTATAAGGCCAAGTTATCCATACTGACTCTTGACTTTCCCATTCAGCTGGCATTCTAAAACCATGATTGGAAAAGTTTTTAACCATTTTTTGAATTTTTAATTAAACCTTTGTAAGAATCAATCCTTCGATCTCTCAAGAAAGGCCAATGTTGTCTTGTAGTTTCTACTTTTTTAAAGTCGATTTCACAAATTAATACACCTTCTTTTTTTGAATTTAGTCTAGCTATAATTTTACCATTAGGATCAATTACAATTGTATGACCCCAGAATTCTATTTTCCTTTTCCCTTTTTTTTCCAGTCCAACCCTGTTGATCGCTGCAATAAATATACCATTTGCAATTGCATGAGACTTTTGAACAGTTATCCAAGATTCAAGTTGAGTTTTTCCATATTTCTTTTTTTCTTTTGGATGCCATCCAATAGCGGTTGGATAAAAGATTATTTCAGATCCTTTTAAAGCTGTTAGTCTAGCAGCTTCCGGAAACCATTGGTCCCAACATATCAAAGATCCTATTTCACCATATTTAGTTTTAGTGCTTTTAAAACCAAGGTCTCCTGGTGTAAAATAAAATTTTTCATAATATCCTGGATCGTCGGGTATGTGCATTTTTCTATATTTAGAAATTATTTTGCCTTTATCATTAATAGTTATGCATGTATTGTAATATAAACCTGACATTTTTTTTTCAAATAAAGATATAATAAGTATTATTTTTAATTCTTTAGCTAATTTAACAAATATATCTGTTGTTTCCCCTGGTATCTTTTCTGCAAGTTTAAAATTAGAGTGACTTTCTACTTTGCAAAAGTATTCAAATAAAAATAGTTCAGAAGTACAAATAATTTTAGCTCCTTTTTTTGCCGCGTATTTAATTTTGTTTATTGAATTTTTAATATTTAATTCTCTATTTTTTCGAATTTTAAGTTGCAAAAGTCCAACTTTAGTTTTTTTTAACATTTTACAAAAATATTTTTGAGAATTTTTTCTGTTCTCTTATTTTCCATTCACCTCTATGGTATGCATCGCTAATAATCAAAGGCAAAACACTAGTTGCTTCAGCAAATACCATTTGTTCTTTTAAAGTATCAACCTTACCCCAAGAGCTAGCTTCTTTTAATGTTGAGCTACTACAAGCTCCATCTCTAGAATCTGCTACAGTTATTTGTATTGCATACTTATGCATATCAACATCTTTACCTAATAATTCCGCACAAATAATGGTATCTTGGACAAAATTTTTTGGGACACCACCACCTACCATAAATAAGCCTGAACACTTTGATCTAATTTTTATTTCTGTTAATTCCCTAAATTCTCTTATTGAATCAATTGTTATATGATTTTTTGGATTCTTCTCTTGGTGCATGACTAAACCAAATCCAGCGCTTGAGTCAGTAAAAGCCGGACAAAATATTGGAACATTGTTGTCAAATGCCTCCTCAATTAAAGAACCTTTTTTTTTTGAATTCTTTTTCAAATACTTTCCAATTTCATATATAAATTCCCTGGAGGTATAGCTTCCAGGTTTTAAACTATCAGCTATTTTACATATTGTTTTATCACAAAATTGTAATTCTTCTTCGTCTATAAAAGTATCGTATATTCTATCAATATAATTTTTTCGTAATTCCTTATCATCTTGGAATTGAGAGCCCTGGTAATGTTTAAAACCAAGTGCTTCAAAAAAGTCCATATCAATAATAGAAGCTCCTGTAGCAACAATAGCATCTACCATGTTATACTTAATCATATCTCTATAAATATTCATACATCCAGCTGCAGAAGTGGATCCTGCTAGAGTTAAAAATATTGAGCAATCTTTATCTCTCAACATATCATTATAAATTTTCGCTGCATTTCCAGTTTCTCTGGAAACAAAGGACATTTTTTGCATTGATGAAATAATCTTTCTTGCATCGAAAGAAGTTATATCAATATGTTCAACAGGATTTTTTAAAAAATCTTGTTTACTATTATGACCTAAGTTTTTTTTATCTGACATTTAAGCAACAAGAAACTCGCCTTTTTTTTCTTTATCGTACATTGTCATTATTGGATTATCTTCGACTTCAAATATTTTATTTGAATAAAAACCGTTGAACTCTGTTCTAAAGGTGAGCCCATAAGCACCAAGTTGACCTAACTCTATATAATCACCTTCTTTAATATTATTTGGTAATAAAAAAGGGCCTTTCATGTAATCCATGCTATCACAAGTAGGACCGTAAAAATCAAAAGCTGTAATTTTCTTCGATATCACTCTACCATCGGTAATTAATTTCGAAGGATAAATTATATTAGGTACTCCTGCATCAAAAAGTGTGCCATATGTTCCATCATTAATAAATAATTTTTGTTTTTTTCTTAAAATAACTCTAACTATACTTGATCCACTTTCAGCAACAATAGCTCTACCAGGTTCGCAAATAATTTCTGGAATGTTGCTTAGTTTTAAGTTCACTAAACTTTTTTTAATTTCATTAAAATAATTTACAAGAGGTTGAGAGATAAGATCTGGGTAAATTGTTGGAAATCCTCCACCTACATTTATGTAATCTGGTAAAATTTTTGTTTTTTTAATTATTTTTCCAATTTCTTCTATACCTTTCGAATATGATATTGGATGCATACATTGAGATCCAACATGAAAGCTTATTCCAATTTTTTTTGAATATTGCTTTGTTAATCTTAAAAGACCAACTGCTTCAGATGAGATTGCTCCGAATTTTTTTGATAAATCAATTTCAGCATGCTCATTAGATACTGAAACTCTAACAAAAAGTTCTAAGTCTTTAGCATACTTTGTTGCTTCTATAATTTTTATCAATTCATCTTTAGTATCAAGTGCAAAAGTTTTTATTTTATGTTTGAAGTAGGCTTCTTTGATGTTATCTCTACTCTTGACTGTATGCATGTATGAGCATTTTACATTTTTGTCTAGATTCTTTATTGCTTCAATTTCCTTGATTGATGCAACATCAAATTGATCTATTCCGCATTTTAATATTGTCCTTAATACTTCAATATTTGGGTTGGTCTTCACAGCGTAAAGAACTTTTCCAGGAAAATTATTTTTGAAGAACATAGAAGCAGTTTTAATGGATTGCTTCCGAATACAATATACCGGGTCATTTGGTTTCAATTGATTTATTAACTGCTCAACTGACTTAAATTTTTTCATTTTAGCTCCTAAAAAAAAATCTAATAAAAAAAACCTGCATATCTCATATGCAAATTTATATAAATTCGTGAATTATGGGATTATTTAGGTAATGTAAAGTAAATAATACTATTGAAATAAAATTATTCATAACCATATCAACAATATGAATACAGTCACCGGATTAAAAAAAATTACTGATTTTAACGATAAATCCTTACTTTTAGTGGACGACGATAATCCATTTAGAGAAAGGCTTGCTCGAGCTATGGAGAAAAAAGGTTTTGAGGTAATGCAAGCAGAAGGGGTAAAGAAGGGTATTGAAACGGTTAAAACAAAAAAACCAGCTTTTGCAGTGGTTGATTTAAGATTAAATGATGGAAATGGACTAGAGGTTGTAAAAGAAATACAAAATTCAAATCAAAATAGCAGAATAGTTATGTTGACTGGATATGGAAATATACCTACTGCTGTTTCTGCAATTAAAGAAGGCGCAATAGACTACTTAGCTAAACCTGCGGACGCAGACGATGTTGAGAAAGCATTATTAGCCGATCCTAATAAAAAAGCTGATCCTCCAGAAAATCCTATGTCAGCAGACAGAGTTAAATGGGAACATATTCATAGAGTTTTCGAATTGTGCAATAGAAATGTTTCTGAAACAGCAAGACGATTAAAAATGCACAGAAGAACACTTCAAAGAATTCTGTCCAAAAGATCTCCTAGATAATTTTTTTTAATCTAATCAAATACTTGCATAGAAATGCCAAAAGTATAATTTTAAATAGTTCCGCGAGCAAGAATGGTCTAACTCCTAAATTATAAATAGGTTTATCCCAACCAATTATAAAACCAAGCCACAAAATTCCTAAAATATAAATTATTGAAACGGACAATGTTAATTTTATAATTTTCACAAAAATATTGCCTTTCATTGTAAAATAACCACTAATGTAAGAAGCAAATATAAAACCGATCAAGTATCCCATTGTTGGACCTGTAAAGTATGCAATACCCACACCTTTTTCAGGTGAATTTGAAAAAACTGGAATACCAATAATACCCTCTAACAAATATAAAATCACACTAATAGATCCTAACTTTGAACCAAGACTTATGCCAAGCATTAAAACTACAAATGTTTGCATAGTCATTGGTACAGGATAAAAAGGGATTTTAATTTTAGCTGATACAGTTAATAATATAGATCCTAAAATTGCTAGCAATAGGTATTTTAATAATTTATAATTTGAAAGATTTTTAACTAAATCCATGTTTTGAATATTACTTATATATTTTTTAATTTCTAGTTATTTGTTAAATTAACAAATACATCCTCCAAATCACCGTCGTCGGTTGATAAATCTAATATTTTAATACTTTTGCTATTAAAATATTGAATTATTTGATCGATACTTAATTTGTCTTTTTCGTAAGATATTATAATTTCATTATTATTGTTTGAAATTATTTTTAAAGAATCTAATTTATGATCATTTAAAATAATGTTTTGATCTAGTCTGAATTTTACTTTCTTATTTTTTACTCTCTTGATTAAGTTTTCTGTAGTATCAAGAGCAGCTAATTTCCCTTTATCTAATATTGCTATTCGATTACACATTTCTTGAGCTTCTATTAAATAATGGGTGGTTAGTATAATTGTAACACCATTTTTATTCAGTAATTTAACGTTTTCCCAAAGTTTTTTTCTCAACTCAACATCCACTCCAGCCGTCGGCTCATCTAATATAACAATTGGAGGTTGGTGAACTAAAGCCTTTGCGATCATCAATCTTCTTTTCATGCCTCCGGAAAGACCTCTAGAATAGCTATCTGCTTGGTTATCTAATGATACCATTTTTAAAATAGTATTGGTTATTCTATCCTTTTTCTTTACCCCATAAAGCCCAGCTTGCAAATCAAGAAGTTTTTTTGGGTTAAAAAAAGGATCTAGGTTTAATTCTTGAGGAACAATTCCTATAGAAGCTCTAACTTGACGTGGGTTTTTGTCTATATCAAATCCCCATACGTTAATACTTCCGGAGGATTTTAAAACAATTCCAGCAAGAATATTTATGAACGTACTTTTTCCAGCTCCGTTTGGTCCTAGTAAACCAAAAATTTCTCCCTCATTCACCTCTAAGTTTAAATCTTCTAGTGCATCTATTTTTTTTGAGCCATTTTTCGTGTATGTTTTGTTTAAATTTTTTACGTCTAATACAATTTTTTTTTTCATAAATAATTTAAATTTATTACAATACGATAAACTAAGATAAAAGATATTAAATGAATAAAAATAAAAAAAATGAACATTATTACTTAATAGATGGATCAGGTTATATATTTCGAGCATATTATGCATTGCCTCCACTTTCTAGAAAAAGTGATGGTTTACCCACTGGAGCTGTGAGTGGATTTTGCAGTATGTTGTTTAAGTTATTAGAAGATTCAAAATCTTATAGTAATAATGACAAACCAACGCATTTTGCAGTTATTTTTGACTCTGCAAGAAAAAATTTTAGAAATGAAATTTACTCAGATTACAAAGGTAATAGATCTGAAGCCCCCGAAGATCTTGTTCCACAATTTGATTACATAAGAAAATCGGTCTTAGCATTTAATTTGCCTTCTATTGAACTTTTAAACTATGAAGCCGATGATTTGATAGCTACGTATTCAGAACAAATTTTAAAAAATGGATCATCTGTAACAATTGTATCTTCAGATAAAGATCTTATGCAACTTTATAAAAAGAATATAAGGATTTATGATCCTATGAAAAATAAGTTTATAAATGAGCAAGATATTTTTAATAAATTTGGTGTTAAGCCAGAAAAAGTAATAGATGTACAATCATTAGCTGGAGATAGCAGTGACAATATACCAGGTGTTCCAGGTATAGGAGTTAAAACTGCCGCTGAGTTAATTAATACTTACGGTAATTTGGAAAATCTTTTAAAAAATGCTTCTGAGATTAAGCAAAATAAAAGAAGACAAACAATATTAGATAATAAGAAAAATGCTTTAATAAGTAAAAAACTTGTAACTTTAAAAAAAAATGTACCAGTTAAGGAAAAACATGAAAGCTTTATTTTAAAAAAAGTAAATAAAGAAAAACTATATTCATTTTTAAGAGAAATGGAGTTTAATAGATTACTTAGTACTGCAATATCTACGTATGGTGAAATTTCTTTGTCTTCAAAAAAAACAATAGCTAAAAATCAGTTACAGAATAATGTTATTTCTAATAAAAATTATTATTTAATCAAAAATGAAAAAGAAATAATAAAATATTTAAAAGAAGCTGAAGAAAATGGAGAAATTTGTATTGATACAGAAACTACCTCACTTAACCCACATCTTGCAGACCTAGTAGGAATATCATTATCTTCAAAAATAGGAAATTCATGTTACATACCAGTGGGCCATAAGGGCTATCAAAATTTAAGTGAAAAAAGTGTAATAAGACTTTTAAAACCAATTTTAGAAGATATTTCAATAAAAAAAATTGGTCAAAATATTAAATTTGATTTTATTATTTTATTTCATAGAGGAATAGAGATGCAGTCCATGGAAGATACGATGTTAATGTCATACGTTTTAGATGCTGGAAAAAATAGACACAACATGGACACTCTTTCTCAAATTCACATAAATCATAAACCAGTCTCTTACAAAGATATTGTTGGATCTGGAAAAAAACAGCTTAATTTTAGTGAAGTAGATATAAACATCGCAAAAAATTATGCTGCCGAAGATGCAGATATAACTTTTAGATTGTATAAAATATTTCTAACAAATCTAAAAACTGAAAAATTATTAGATGTGTATGAAATATTTGAAAAGCCTTTAATTAAAATACTTGCTTTTATGGAAATATCTGGCGTAAAAATAGACCAATTATTCTTAAAAAAGCTATCAGAAAAATTTGCTAAAAAAATTTTAATATTAGAAAAAGATATTTATAAAATTTCGAAAAAAAAATTTAATATTGGTTCAACAAAACAGCTTGGTGAAACTATGTATAACGATTTGAAAATATCAAACACAAAAAAAACAAAAAAAGGAAGTTTTGCCACCAGTGCCTCAGTACTTGAAGACTTAGCTTTTAAGGGTCATCAATTACCAAAGCTAGTACTTGAGTGGAGACAATTATCTAAATTAAAAAACACTTATTCAGACTCTTTACCCGAACATCTAAATAATAAAACAAATAGGGTACATACGTCTTTTTTATTAGCCGCAACATCAACAGGAAGACTTGCATCAAGTGATCCAAATTTACAAAATATTCCCATTAAATCAGAGGATGGTAGAGATATCAGGAGAGCATTTGTTGCCGAAAAAAATAAATCATTTATATCTGCAGATTATAACCAAATTGAAATGAGAATTTTATCTGATTTAGCTGACGTCAAAGAGTTAAAGAAAGCATTTGAAAATAATGAAGACATTCATTCATTAACAGCAAGCCAAGTTTTTAGTGTAAGTTTAAAAAATGTTAATCAAGATATGAGAAGAAAAGCTAAAGCAATAAATTTTGGTATAATTTACGGAATATCACAATACGGATTAGCAAAACAAATAGGCGTTTCAAATAACGAAGCTGCGGAATTTTTAAATTCCTATTTTATAAAGTTTCCAGAAATTAAAGAATATATGAATTCGACTATTAAATTTTGCAGAACAAGCGGTTATGTAAATAATATTTTTGGTAGAAGAACACATATAACAGGAATAAATGATAAAAACTTTAATATTAGAAATTTTCAAGAAAGGGCTGCCATTAATGCTCCTATACAAGGATCAGCGTCAGAAATCATGAGAATGGCAATGATAAGACTGCAAGAAAAATTAAATGAAAAAAAAATGATTAATTCAAAAATGATATTACAAATACATGATGAATTAATATTTGAGGTTCCCACAAAAGAAATCCAAAGTGTTTCTAAATTAGTAAAAAAAGAGATGATGAGTGTAAAGAATAGTGAACTACACTCTTTTTCAATACCATTATCAGTAGATATCAATATTGGAAAAAACTGGGGAATGTTACATTAAATCAATCTTAGTATTGCCCAAATTAGAACAATTTAGTACTTTTAATAGTAAACATGAAACAAACTATAGCTTTAATTGACGATGATAGAAATATTTTAACTAGCATAAGTATTGCTCTTGAAAAAGAAGGATTTGGCGTTCAAACTTACTTAGATGGTGAAAGTGCTTTGATTGGGTTATCAAGAACTCCGCCCGATCTAGCAATAATTGATATAAAAATGCCCAAAATGGATGGTGAGGAATTATTAAAAAAACTGAGAAAAAAAACATCCATGCCAGTAATTTTTTTAACCTCAAAAGATGATGAGGTTGATGAACTTTTAGGATTAAAACTTGGAGCTGACGATTTTGTGAAAAAATCTGGAGGTTTTTCTATAAAAGTTTTAATTGAGCGTATACGCGTTCAACTAAGAAAAAAGGAGAATATTATTGATGATGCTAAAAATATTATATCTCATGGAAGATTAAAACTTGACCCGTCCCAATTAGAATGTGAGTGGAATGGTAAGCAATTACCAGATAAATTAACTACCACAGAATTTTTAATTGTTAAAGAATTAGCTAAAAGACCTGGAATAATAAAGGAAAGAGCTCAATTAATGGATATAGCTTATAGAGAAGATACTGATATTGAGGATAGAACTATTGATAGTCACGTAAAAAGAATTAGAAAAAAGTTTAAAAAAGTAGACAGTAGTTTTGCAGCTATTGAAACAAGGTATGGAAGTGGCTATAGGTGGAATGTTAGTTGATGTTAAGCAATATATTAAAAAACTTTTCAATTTTAAAGAAATTCTTATTTATAAACTTTGCATTCTTTTTTATCATTAGTATCTTTACTTATTTGTATATTAATAGTATTCAACCAAATTTAATAAAAAAAAAATCAATTAACCACTATAAAATAATAGATAATACCATAAATCATATAGATAGATTAAGTATTAATTTTATACAAGAAGATATAAGAAAATTTTTATTTTCCACTAAATTTTTATTTCAAACTATAGATAGAGTAATAATTTATGATAAAGGTTTTAATAGTATTTCCGATACAGATACTCTTGACTTGGATCCCAGATCTTTTTCGAGAAATTTCGAAATAATAGAAACAGATATACTTAGTAACAATAAAAATAATATTAATGACCAACAAAATCAACTAATAAAGAATAATGATTTTTTATATAGCAAACTTAACGAGTATTCTAAATCAAAAAATTTTAATAACCCTTTTACGTTTACACATATTATTAATGATCAATTCTTACTAATATCTGTAAAAAACATAATTATTAATGAAAATAGTTTAGGTTATATCGCAGTTATAGAAATGGCTAATGATATAAAATTTGCTATAAATGAAAGAAAAAATTTTGTATTAAGAACTGCCGTAATAATTGCAATAGTAATATTAATTTTTTCTTTTGTTTTAAATAGATATTTCCTTAAGCCGATAAAAAATTTAGTGCATTATACTGAGATTATCAAAGATAAAAGTAAAGAAGATACATATATCGATATTTACAAAAATAGACGAGATGAGTTAGGTAAATTATCAAAATCATTAGATGAAATGACGAGTGAACTTCAAAATAGAGTAAGTACAGCAGAAAATTTTTCAAGAGATCTTGTGCATGAAATAAGGAATCCTTTAGCTTCACTTAAAAGTGCTTCAGAAATAATTTCGGAATCTGAGGATAAAGAGCAAAAAAATAAGTTAATTAAAATTGTTTCTCACGATGTCGAAAGGATTGAAAGATTAATTACAGATTATTCACAAATGCTCAAAGACGAAGCAGCTATTTCGTCTGAAAAAATGGTTAAGATAGATTTAAAAGAAATATTAAATTCTGTAGTAGACGATTTCAACAATATTTACAATTCGAAAAGAGGTATTTCAGTAAAACTGTCATGCAATGGTACAGAAGATTACAATATATTAGGGATTGAAAATAGAATTGAACAAATAGTCGCGAATCTCCTTGATAATTCTGTCTCATTTAGCGGAGATAACAAAGAAATTAGTGTGACTTTAGACTCTAGTGAAAATGAGAAAATTAAACTAAATGTTATAGATCAAGGCAAAGGTTTCAAAGAGATTGATACTGAAAAAATATTTAAAAGGTTTTACAGTAATAGACCTGATAAATTTGGTGAACATTCAGGCCTAGGATTAAATATTGTAAAAAACCTTGTGGAACTTCACAATGGGACTATTATTGCTAAGAACAATAAAGATAAAGGGGCAAATATTGAAATTATTTTTCCTAGGGTCAATTCTTAAGTTGATTAATTTATGTAAAGTTGTTAAAAGCCTCGCTCATGACAGATTTTAAAGTTAAAGATATTAATCAAGCTGACTTTGGTAGAAAAGAAATTTCATTAGCTGAAACCGAAATGCCAGGTCTTATGGCTCTAAGAAAAGAATATAAAGGAAAATCACCTCTTAAAGGTGCCAGAATAGTTGGATGTTTACACATGACTATCCAAACAGCAGTCTTAATTGAAACATTAGTTGATTTGGGTGCTGAAGTTAGATGGTCATCTTGTAATATATTTTCTACACAAGATCATGCAGCTGCAGCAATTGCAAAAGCAGGAATACCAGTTTTTGCATGGAAAGGTGAAACCGAAGATGAGTATTGGTGGTGTGTAAGGCAAACTATAGAAGGAAAAAAAGATTGGAAACCTAACATGATTTTAGATGATGGTGGAGATTTGACCGCTCTTATGCATAAAGATTACAAAAATTTAATGAAGGATATAAAAGGATTATCTGAAGAAACTACTACTGGTGTACTAGCTCTAAAGAAAATGGAATTAGATGGAACTCTGTTAGTTCCTGCCATAAATGTTAACGACTCTGTTACTAAATCAAAATTCGATAATTTATA
>CESN01090583.1_pt1 | contig 46121 bp, 54 predicted proteins | sample 531181 | NCBI WGS metagenome assembly CESN01 (sample SAMEA2621990, study PRJEB7988) | marine metagenome | isolation source: saline water (ENVO:00002010), including
AGCTGTTGCAAAATCTTTAAACCAAATAGCTACCACTAATGATATTAATACAGCTATCCATGGAAGTATCATGCTAGAAAAATCCATAGATAGATTTGCTAAAGTTGGCGTTTCCATTAACTTGTTTTACTTCCTCTGTCTGTAGTTTCTATTTTGATTCTTTTACCTGAACCTGAATTCACATATAAACCAAACCATGCCGCGCCGGCACCAACAATTACTGATACAAACCCTGCCTGTGCATTGTTTGGATTGTCTAACAACATAAACCAGTTCATTGTCTGATAGAAAACTATGGCATATAAAAAGATCAACAGTCTTGGTATCAATCTCCAGTTGTCCATTGTTTCTGGTATTTCGTATTTTATTATGTTTTTTAAGCTCATTGCTATAATTCTCCTTATTCGTATTTAATGTATTTTTTACCGGTAAGTGCTTCAAGATCTTTAATCATTTCTTCCATGTTAATTCTTACCACTTTACCTGTGTTTACATTTCTTGAATAATATTCCCATTCACCTTGTTCATTGTGTGGTGATATCTTTGTGACGTTTCCAGCTTCATCTCTCACAAACACTTCAGCACTTGCTGATTCATCTTTGGCGTATATGTGTGCGAAGTTGGTAGTTGTAGATGGATCACTAGCTACAACTCCTAGCTCTGTGTGTCCTGTTACTCTCAAATTAGTATCATTTAACAGTTGTAATGAATCACTTCTAAATCTACCTGATATGTTATTCGACCCACCTTTCATGAATCCAAATTCTAATATACCATCTTCTGAATCTGCACTGGCGTCTAATATTTTACCTGTGATTTTTGCATAGACCTTTTTACTACCAGTATCATTTTCTCCTTGGAACTTGATCTGTCCTATGTAATCTGAATCGGCCGGACTTGCACTATTCCTGTAAAGCTCTATTATAGGACCTGCTTCACTACCTGTTTCAGTGCTTGTATGTGTTACAGTATCAAATACAGAACTTTTATTTGAATTTACTTCTCCAAAGTCTGGACCTATGTAGTTTTCACCGGATGCCACCGCACCAAAGTCTGGAGCAGTACCGATTGGAAACGTTGAAGCTGAACCTGTGATTACTCCCAGATCCTGAGGAAATCCTGTACTAGCAAATGAAAGTGTTCCTGAACCACTAGTGGCTAACAGTTGTCCAGATGATCCATCTGCTGTTGGAATTGTGTAATTACTGGCTATGCTTATTAATCCACCCGATCCGGGTGATAAAACTATATTTGTACCTGAAGGAGATTGGATAGTCTGTAGCTCAGCGGAGCCATTTCCCTGTTTACCAATTTTGAAAGAGGAGTTCGTAGTCCCCTTTATATTATATGTTACTGCCATCCCTGCTCCAAGTCTGTGTTTCCACAGTCCGTAATACTACGGTCTTATTGCTTTATTAAAACTATTTATTTCTTTAGAGGAGAAAAGTGCTACTTTATATCACAACTCTGTCTATTAGAGCATGGGTAACGTTAAAATCAGGACCTAACATCAATTGTTCACCACTGTACCTATCCCATATGTAACCTATATATTTGGGCTTTCCATTTACGAATTTAACGGCACACTCTTCAGAAAAGTGTTCTATAATGCCTAAATCCTTTAATTGGGCTCTTATTTGACGCTTAATCTTTCGCTGTAAAATAAGATGATTGATGTCTATTACAATACCTGCTTTCATGCAAGTATTTATAAAGATCAGCCACTAGTAACGTTAAATGCTACAGTAACACGAGTTCCATCAGTTTCATACTGCTTGTCTACTCTGTGTTCTAGCCATGGTGGAAAAACTACACAATCACCTTCATTGACTTTAGGTGTTATCATTGTGAGCTCTTGTTTATATTCGCAAGAATTAAAAAGGCTCTTCATGGGATTAATGAAAGTTGTTCCTGTTGATCCTTTTGGTAACTGAACATATACAATACCGGAAGCCAAAGAACCAACAGTGCTGTGATTGTGTTGCTCCTGGTGGAATCCTTTATTGTATATGTTGTACCACATATGACAGCCAGTCTTTATAGACTGTCCTATGTATTCGTCTAGATATTGCTTTATAACCGGTTGTATCTCTTTGAAAAGTTCAACATCTTGCCACATATCATCAGATCCAGCGGCTATGCTGGTAATGACATCCGATTGCTTCTGCCATGGATTTGGCATTTTAAGACTAGGTGAATGATCTCTAACCGAGTTCACTATTCTATTCTTATCTATATAGATATTTTTCTTTACAAAAGGTACGTCAAACATTATTCAACTATTTCTACGTCTGCCTCAGTTTCTATAACAACTCTAGCACCACATGATAAGATAGGGCTATCATTGCCACCATAACGGACAATGCTAGGACCCAATACTTCAACGGCATGACAATATGTATTTCTACTACCGCGTTTAACAGTGATAACGGGTTCATTTTTTCCATACTTCTTATTACTCCTTATTTTATGTTGATTAACATGAATGTATGTTTTGTGTTGTTTTTTTGCCATCACTGTAATTTCTTATTAAATGCTTCCTCGATAAATCTATTTACTTCTTTTGTATACCTATGATCTACACCATGTTGTGTGTACAAAATGTTTTCTAAAATTTTTAGTAAAGGAACTATTGCTTTTTCAGTCCTATCATCAAATTCAATTCCTACATCCATCATAGATTGTACTACTCCTTCGACTATCGACTGATACTTTTTCTTCAGTTCATTAGATTTAATTTCTTCTGATCTTATTTTAAATTCATCAAAATTTAATACATTATTCTTACTCATCTTTTCCTCCTTCCTTTACTTTTTTACAATAGGTTAACTTCTTTGGTTTTAATTGTTCTTTTATGTGTTCTTCATCAAACCCTATCATTCTTTTTATTTCATTTTTGCCTTTGACTCTTACCTTATAAATGTAAGGTGGGCCATCATATGTTTTTAAATTAAATCTTTTCACCTATTTCAAATCCTCGAAACCTAAGGAAACGAGGGAATCTTAAACTCCATTCATCTTTCGAATCTTGGTTCTGTGTTATTGCATCAGCTCTTACTTCAACTACTTGTCCTAATAGTTTGTCTTTTGACTTCCAAAATTCTTCTCTGTTATTGTCAGTCAGGCCTGATCCAACATTAGTTTTTATAAACTTATCCATATCTTTTCCTTCTACAATTAGAGCACCTAACTTACCGACATTTCTGCCTGTTCCTTCTTCAACTGCTTTTACTGTTAAAGATACTTCTATGAAAGGCTTTACTTTTAACCACAATGCTGATCTCTTACACTCATAAACTCCTGTTACAGGTTTTACCATAATACCTTCATAACCTTTGTCTATACAAATTTTGTTGTAATCAGCAAATTGCTTTTGTCCATCATCATCACTTAAATCCATTTTAACATATTCGACTAGGTTGATGTTAGGACCATACTTAAAGTTTTCGAGCATTTGCTTTCTATTCAATATAGGCTGATGACATTTTCCTTCTTTAAAATCTTCTAAAGGCATACAATCAAAAAGATTTAATATTGCATCATCAGTCTTTGCACCACTCTTTCTATGTATCTCTCTCATGAGAGTTTGAAAGTCATCGCTCATTACTTCGCCATCAAATACCATGCTACCCGCCATTTGATCTAGCATATCATCAAACTGCTTGTTTATATGTGGAAAGTTTGATAACTCTTTACCATTTCTACTAAAAAGTTTTACCTCGTCTTTATCTACATCACAAATAACAACAACTCTGACTCCATCTAACTTAGGCTCTACAATAACTTCACCTACCATTTTCTTCTCATGCTTCTTGCTGTCATCTGCTAACATACACTCAAATACCGGAACTTTCATAGTGGAATGCTTGTTAATTGTTTTATGTGTAACGCCACATCTTAAATCTTTTATCAAAATTCTTCTATACCAATTATTCCATTGATCGACCTTAGACTTATCACATAAGCCTTGTATAACATCTCTCATTTGATTACCAGTTAGTGTTCTTTCTTCTAACTCTCTCAATACATCATCAAATTCTGATTGAGTCAAACCATTACCATCGGCTTTAGCAACAGGTACTTTCTGTACTCCAAATGTTCTAAATCCGTCAAGTGCCGCTCCTACTCCATTAAAGAATTCAATATTCTCCGCATCACTTTCACGTCTGATTATTGATTCTTTCTTTAATCTAGAATTATCTGACTCAAGTTCTTTTATAACATCCCATGGTCTCATTTTATTTCCCCTCTATGTCTGCAATTAATTTGCATTTTGTTAATAACGTTTCTTTACCGAAAAATTTAGTATCATTGTGTGCTTTTACTACTCCAGATATTTTTAACTTTGCTCCTTTATCAAACTCCGGAAACTCTTTGCCAGTTAACCATTTCACGATATTTTTTTCTGCATTTACAAATGTGTATATCCAAAAACCTTTTTCATGATATTTCTTTTGATACATTGTCACTGCACCGTAATATTTTGAACCTAACTGACCCACGTATGAACTGTTTTCTCTGAAGAACTCATATTGCTCTTGTCTTTTCTCTCTTTTCTTCATATTATCAAGCATCAAAGGAATGCTTGACAACACACCTACTTGACCTAAGTTTATTTCTTTACTATCTAGTACACCAAGTACCTGTGTTTCATAATCACTTATATCACCAGATAACTTTTTAAACATTAGATCTTTCTTGATGTCAAACAGCTCTTGTATGTTGCTGTCTGAATCAATCTCAGGTAAATTTTGTTTTAATGGATTATCCATGTTCACTAGACTTTCTACCACAATCTCTTTGTTAGGCTTACGTGTTTCTTCGCCTACTATGTTTATGGTCTTAGCATACCCTTGTTTTTTGTAAACTTGGATAGCTATTGCTAGTGCGTCTACTGTTTTATATGTATTTTTTGCTGTGCTCATATTATTAATATAACACAGAACTGGATTCTGTCAACCAGTTATTTTGAAAATCTAGGAACTATTACATCTCTTCTGGCTTCTGCGTCCATATTAGCAACTTCTTCCAGTTTGTTCATCTTGTTTTTAGACCAATATCCAACTTTACCAAATTTTAACAACATATCAAACTGACAAGAAAGACAACGTCTTTTTATCTTACCATGTCTGCTGTCGACCCATTGTTTAGCCCAATACAGTATAATATAACTTATATTCCTAATGATTGCTTCTTTGTAGTCATCATTCAGTTTATCTTCGACAAACAATTTTAAACTTTCAGGAGTCAATTTTTCAGTGACAATTTTAATATCACTGCCACCTTTTGATCTGTAATATTCCTCGAAGTCTAGTTTTGCTTTTATAGGAAATAGTTTAAGAGCTTTTTTTCCATGTCTAACATGAGCAGGAAATTGATTAGCTACTCTTATGTTCGCATCAAGAAAAAGATTATTCATGAAACTGCTTTTGTTTTCATCTTTTATCTTTTTGAGTACACTATGTATAAAGTCAAATTCAAAGTCCAGCTGACTGTTATCTTGTTCTTTGCTGTACTTAAATGCTCCAAGAAAATATCCATGAGAAAAAACACTTGGCAGTATTTCTCCTGTTGATGAGTTTTCAAAAATCAACCCACTGATATTTTTCAATTTGCTTTTTGCTTTAACTCTTTTAATGGATATTGTAGAATAGAATTCATTTACTATTTCTTTATAATCATGAATTTTGAATTGAGAATAATTTGAGAGATCATCTTCTGAGATTTGTTTACCGCAACAATAACAACCCACCTTGTTATCTACTAGTCTTCTGTCAATTACTGCTCCTATTTTATTCTGTAAAAATATCATAATATACTATTTGCTATCTGTCTCCAGTTATCTACTTTCTTTATTCTTTTGTCATCTAAGAAAGCATTATATTCATGCTTCATTAAATATGTATTTAAGCCTATATCTGCACCTGCCTGAGCGTTTGATATTTTATCTTCCACCCAAACAGCACCAGAATCCTTGTAATATGATAGCCATCTGTTCTTTGGTTCCATAAAAGGTATAATATCTACCTTGTCAAAAACATTCGGAAAGTGACTTTCTATATTCATTTTCCTAAGAGCGTTAGCATATCTATCGGTGCCCATTGACGTACAACCTATTATTGACCAGCCTGCATTTTTTATTTCTTGTAAAACTTCCTTGGCGTCCTTGTGTGTTTCAAGAAACCCTATCCATGCTGTCTTGTTATAGCTTTCAATAAGTTCGGCTGTGTCTGGAGCCTGTGCGAAAGTGGTTGGATCCATCAGCTGTTTATCTGGATGATATTCTTTAAGGTAGTTGTTAAATTGCTTTGACCAATCTAAGATCACTCCATCAATATCGGTTAATAATATTTTCCTCATCTTTGCACAAAGGCCTTTTCTACTACAAACTCTCCAGGAACACCAGTGCTACCTTCCTTTGCTCCTTCGCTATCTAACCATTTCATTAAATCTGTGTTTAGTCCTTGAGAACCACAAATCATCATTCTATCTTGTTTAGCATCAAACCTGTCTGCGTAGACTTCGGGCCAAAGTGTGTCTTCGGAAATCCATTTTGTAATTCTTCCTTCATTTCTCCATTCGTCTTTTGTCAGTGTGGAAAAGTAAATAAAGTTTCTATTTGTTATATTTTCATTCTGTACATTGTACCATTCTAAGTCTTCCCTATAAACTAGTTCTTCTTTTTTCTGTACAGTGTGAGTAAGTATAACTTTTTCAAACCTATTGTAAGTTTCAATATCTTTTATAATACTTAAAAAAGGTGCAAGTCCTGTTCCTGTTGCTATCAAATAAAGATTACGTCCAGGCTTAAGATAATCAATCACAAGTGTTCCTGTTGCCTTTCTATTCATTACTACCGTATCTCCTACCTTAATATTTTGTAGTTTAGAAGTCAAAGGACCATCTGCTATCTTGATTGACAGCCATTCAATATGATCTACATAGTTAGGTGAGGCCATAGAATAGGCTCTCATAATTTTTTTTCCATCTTCAGTTTGTAAGCCCATCATAGTAAATTCACCATTATTGAATCTAAAGCCAGGACTTCTAGTTGTTTTAAAAGTGAAAGTCTTATCACTCCAATGCTTAACTTCTGTTACTGTTTCTTTTAGCAAGGCCATTTTTCTAATTAACTCCTATTGTTTAACCTACTATTGGCGTTCCGTACGGGACTCGAACCCGTGTTTACGCCGTGAAAGGGCGTTGTCCTAGGCCGCTAGACGAACGGAACATAATTGTATTATAACACATTCTAGCGGTAAATCAAGTCTTAATCTATCATTTCCATTAATTTTCCTGTCAGTATAGGATCTATTTTGTTTAACCATTCTTTGTAAGAATGTATTTCCATTTCTATCCCGTTTGGTCTTGTGGTTGCCCATTTAAAATCAAAAGCAATTAATTGTCCTTTGTCATGAGTCAAATTACTTAAACTGCCATTACGTTTAAAAACATTATGACTTTTAAAAAACTTATACATTTCTATTACCTGATCCACAATATCAGGAACGTAATTTAAAAATTCTTTGTTTGGTTTGAAGTCTAGTAAACAAGGACCGTAATATCTTTGTACAATAAAGTTGTTACCGATCTCTACAGTCTCTGGTATCCATTTGCTTCTTAATTTCTCTAACCATTCGATCTCATTATTGAAAAAACTCTTTACTTGGCTGTAGTTGTATTCGTGTACTTTATCTCCGACTGTTATAGATCCAGGCTGGAAACTTCTTTTTATCAAACCTTTGTCATTATCAATAGCCACATCGACTATTGTTCCTACTCCGTGGTGTGGGGACTTGTACTTTTCAAACATTATGCAAAGAAACCAGTAAGGCTTCTTCTAGTGTTTTCTCCAGCTGACTGATCTACTCTTTCTACTTTGTGTACTATTTCACCTGTCGTTATCATCAACCTATTTGGTATTGGTGCGAAATACCTGCCGTGTCCAGGATTCATTGTCATGTCACTTTCATCTTTAAGTACCCATGTTCTACTTCTTACATTGTAAGATTTTCCTAACATATCTTCCATGGAAGTTCCTTCCATTGGTTTCTGTGGTACCATCTTTGTAGAAGAATCTGCTATAAGAAGATTACCACCCCATGTGTGTCTCCACTCGTCATGTATGTAAAAACTATATGCACCGCCTCCTAATGCTCCATCTCTGTGCCAACTTAACTCTGCACCTGACAAATAAACGTGTAACATACAGCTAATTTTTTCGAACTGATTCTTTGGCAAACAAGTTTTGTTATCTTTTATAAAATCAATTAATTTATAGATAAATGGTTCAAAGTTGTTATTCCATGGCAACTTGTTCGACCAATACTTTCTATCACTTTTGTATATGTCTCCTACATTCATTTTATAAACTTTATCATCACCTAGCTCTAACTTCTGCATTCTCAAACATTCGGATTGATCTCTAATCTTATCTAATGTTTCCTGATCCAAGAAATTGTTTACTATTGTGATGTTTTCATCGTTGTGAATTATTTCCATTTTTTCATCTCCTTTGATAAACATAGTCTATTGGTTATTCCTGATCTGTTGTATTCTTTGTATTTGTCATCAGTCGACAAACCGAATATCACTGTTTCGCTTACTAGTGCTCCTGCTTTGTTACATATGTCAACTTGTAGATCTTTATACTTGTCATATATGTAAGACAAGCTAAATTTATCCATCAAAGAGTTATGTAAATTTATACTATGATGATTGAGATACGACCAATCATTTAACTGCTGAGTAGGAGTATCTGATTTTTCAATATCAAATTTTATTCCAATTCTATTCATACCAGTATTATACACTTTACTTAGGCTAGTTGCAACACTTTTTATGGATTTATGTAAAACAGGAATCTCACCCATACCGCTTATATTAAGATATGCGGCGTCAATCAATACTTTTATGTCATTACTTCCACACCATTCCAATATAGAAAAATAATTGGAATGCAGACCTCCGGTTGCACTAAAAGGTAAACTTATAATTAGGACTTTTCCTTTTTTAATTTCGGTAAAATGTTCTACCACTTCAACACCATTTCTTTCATGAAAAGGATACTCACCTTTCAAAACGACTAAATTATCCTTACCATACTCAATATACCAATCTAAAAAAGCACCTGTAACTCCATCGGTTATCATTGCATTTTTAAAATGTTCTAAACCCAATAGTTTGGTATGTTTGTATGAATTAATACCGTTGATATATTTTTCCTTAAACTCTTCCGTATCGGCGAATGTCATATTATCAGTCGAGTCATTCCATATACTAGGTGCTATGCTTTTTGCATATTGGTAAATCTCTTCATCGAAAATTGCTCGGGCACCTTTAATAAACATATTAGGCATCCTTTAATCTGCAAAAATAACTTAAAGCAAACTTCGGAGTTAACGTTCCTGTTGCTGTGAAGTCATTACTGCTATGTAATTGTGTACAATCAAAAACAATTATATCTCCCACATTCCATTCATAAACAGAATGTATTGATAATCCATGTAAATTATTGTGTGGTAAATGAGTCAGGAATCTCATATAGTCTCTGGTTGATATGTCTTCTCCTGTGTAATTTTCTAACATGGTATAATCTTCAACTTTGTGATTATAGTTAGACTTTGCTGTTAGAAAGACAGGACCTTTCCAAAACATAGTAGCTTCTCCGAACCAACGTTGTTTGAATACTACTGTGAAACATCTATGCTGTTCTGTACTTTGTGTTAATGGTACAACAATGTTCTTATAAGGAATCATGCCTGGCTCTTCATTCTTTGATGTATCTGTGTGTACATAAAAAGGAACATTTGTTTGAAAAAAGTTTCCACCATGCATAGTGAAATCAAGTTCCAATGTTTCTTTAAATTTTTCTTCCAACCAATCGCGAAACTGATTATTTTTATTGTACTTCCAGTTTACGACTTTGCCAAACTTACTAACCTTTTCTCCTTTATCCTTTTGCTCGTTTATGTAATCTATTTCATCTTTAGAAAAAAAATTACTAACAACATACGGATCTTTGGCTATATTTTTTAGCTTATCTATTCTTGAATCTTCAAACAAAATATCTTTTGGATTACTATACTCCATCTTTTACCATCCTATAAACTGTAGAGCTATCTGGATCTGCATCATTAATTTTACAGCTCTCTTCATAAATTGTCATTCCTATATTACTGTATTCTTCATTAAAGTTATCTAAGTTTACTTTAACATATTCTGAAACGTGTTTCAACTCTTTTTTATCTTGATACTTAGAAATTATAGAATTTTTTATTTCCTTGCTAAGAATTTTGATATCATAATATCTAGGATCATCTAAAATCCTAAAATATAAGTTATCTTTAAAATCATCTCTTGCTATTGAATGCCACCAATTGACTATCTCATCTAGCTGTAATGCGTTTGCCACTTGTACCACACTATGAGGTTCAGTATGTATAAATTTTTCCGGATATTGATCACTGAGTTCAATCAAATGTTTTATATTATCTTCTACTTGATCCCACTTACTGCCGGCTCTGACCGACTCACATAAATCTCCTACACCATCAACACTGCTAAAAATTTTAATTTTTTTAAATTGTTTTAGTATATCAAGTTTGTGTTCATCCAAAGCAATAGTGTTGTTGGTAACATTTATGATCATAATATTTTCAGCATAGCCTTTGTCAACTAATTTTTCAAGCATATACCAATACTCTTTGCTATAAAAAGTTTCTCCTCCAGTACTCTTTAGGTATTCTAAATCTTTGAATACAGTAAAGTCGATACCATCTATATCACTTTTACGCAGGCCACGTGCATAACGAGATTCATGCCATTTATTGATCTCACTCTTAAAGTCGTTATCATACTTCTCTTTTAATTTAGTATACACCTGTGTTTTGAGACTGTCACTTGGGTTACACATTATACATTGTATATTACAAGTATTACCTGTATTGAGTTCTAAAAACTTTAAAACCCCTGGCTGTGCTTCTTTCCATAAGTTACTTGTTCTAGTTCTCATACTTTTGTAACCAGAGTTCTCATGCTTCCAACAAGTGCTACAACTAACAAACTGTTCGTCTTTTTGAAGAGATTCTATTGCTTTTAACCTGTGTGGATCATTGAAGCTGTTGAGTATGTCTTTGAATTCTATTTTACGCAAAGGGTATGCCTTTTTGTTGCCGGGTGCAAACATACAGCAAGGCTTGTCAGCTGAGATGTTATTTTTCTCAGGATAAAAGAAAACTCCGTTGTCTAGTAAATTACATCTCATCAAACATATACCTGTTTTCTGGAAACACTTCTAAAAAATTAAAACCTTGCTTACTATCGTATTGGTCCAACCACTGTTTTGTTTCAGCTATATGCTTCACGTCTGGTTCAAGGTTTGTAAAAGATCTTGCCATCTCGATTATATGATCTTTGTAATTAATATGTGTTTTAAAATCTTGATCTTCTATAATATCTATTGCTTTGTTCAATTTACTACCCCAATGTCTCATGTAAAACATCTCAGGTCTTACTATGTAATTGTAGTGAGGTTCAATGTTACCAAAACCAACTGAATCTAAATAATCCACTATCTCACCACAATAAACTAAATTAAGAATATTCAAGGCAATGTTTGCTCTTATCTTTTCGATGCCAGTTGTATTTGTGTTAAACTTTTCAAGGAAGCTCAACATATTTTTTTCAAAATGATTCCACTTTAAATTTGTTCTCTGATAGCTCTGCTTGTTTCCGATACCGTCAAGACTAATTCTAGGGAATACAGTGTGTCCTGCATCTAATACTTTTTGTAATGCTGTTTCAAATCTGTTCCTGTGTGCTTCAGGATAATAAGTGTTGGTGCTAAAAGTTAATTCTTTCTGTCCTACCTTTTCCGGATTACTGTTTACAAGTAAATCTACTATCTCATAGAACTCAGGTTGTAATGCAGGTTCACCACCAAGATACATTATGCTTTCAACATGATTTATATTTTCTTTCAACCATTTAAAAATTGAACTACGCATATACTCGGCTGATACTTTTTGATTATCTATGAATTGCTGTGGTAATCCTGATTCATGCTCCCATAAACTACTACACACACTTGCACAGAAAACACATTTTAAATTACAAAGATTGCTAAACTTTAGTTCTATAGTCCTTGGTGCTCTAACTTCTATGCTACTAGCATTCTTAACTTGCTTATCTTTCTTAAGAGCTTTACGATAACTCATTCCACCTTTATCTTCTGCTGTGTAGCAATCTATACAATTTGAATTTTTTATTCCATTATAAAGATCAGAACGTATTCCTTGAGAAATAGAATTATTAAAAAAGTTGTCTACTTCTTTTTCAGTTTGGAACCATCTGTATTCGCTACGTGGACAAGCTCTCCACATTCCATAATCGACATTGAAGCTAAACCAATCCCATGGAAAAGAACAAATTGTGTTTTTGTTATCTATCATCATATGTAATTATGCTCTGTTGTCGAGCAAAATTGTTTGTTAACAAACTAGTGATGATGAGGTCGGTGATGATCACCATGTCTCCAACTTAATGGAGTAAGCCACATAATCTCAGGTATGTTTCTTGGCTTCCCATCTCTGTGTCCTAACCAATTCACCAAACCGTTTACGTGAAAAGTGTATACGACACTAGGTGATATCATAAAGAACATCAATATTGGATTGATCGCATATAATACCGCACTAGTTAAAAAGTGATATTTCAATGCGTGTTTGTGTAAGTGTCTAAGAGGTTTACAAGAGATAATATCTTTTGACTTTGAAGGTTTAGTTTTTACTTTTTTCCATAACAGCAGGTACACTCTCCACCAACCTATCTGTGTAGGACTGTGTGGATCATTAGGAGTATCTTCCCATGTGTGATGATGCCTGTGTAGTACTGTAAAGCCTAATACACCTCCGATGGCATTGAAACTGTTTACGCAATAGGCATAAGCTATATTCCACCATGTTGGTTTAAATTTACCATGACTAAAATATAAATGGGCGGCGTGAGCAAATATACCAAAAGATACATAAGCACTGACAACTGCCATGACCACATACGGCCATTCCCAGTTATAAAGACTCAAACCATAGAATAATGCAATATGATGAAATAAAATAATTACTTTGTTTCTATGTTCTTTCAATAATTGTTTTGCGTTACTTAAATCCATTTTCAATTCCTTATCTTTAATTTACGCTCAGCGTTAATTACTACGTCAAGTTTGTCCTTGCCCATAGCATTTATTTTAAAATACTTATCATAATCAGGCATGAGTTTAATTTGACTTTTATCCTTCCACCCATACTTAATTTTACTTCTAGTTATCAGTTCATTTAACGCTGGAATTGGTTCACATTTCCACGGTGCACCTATGGCCAGCGTGAACTTGTATTTATCAGTAAAGTTATCTAATCCATGTGGCCATTTACCACACATCAAGAAAGGTGTATCGTTACATTCTGAAGTATATTCACGTTCATCATTTTCATTTAAAAAGTACAATGTGCTTGTTTTACCATGCAAAACAACCCTAAACTTTAATTGGCACTGATCAAAATCGTCAGGGTTACAATCGATATGGTCTAATCCTTCTGTGTTGGGTGGTGTTACAATAATCATCATACGAGGTAAACTACCTACCCACGGCTCGATGTACTTGATAATATAATCCTTAACTTCGGGAAAATGCTCTTCAGCAATAGATGTCCAGATATATTCTTTTTTACCTAATGCTTCCATGTCCAACCATCTTATTGGTATGTGTTCACAACCTCTATATTCATCTGGTAAAAGTTGTTCTTTCATCGATTGAGAAACTTTGACAAGTTTATCATAATCGACAGCTATAGATGGCAAGTCTAAAGGTAAGAATAGTATATCATTTAAATCGTGTTCCATTAATATCCACCTTCATTCATTTTGACGTGTTCAAAGAAAGGTGCAACTTTAAACTCAGGTGTTAGTCTGCCTCTACGTTTATTGTTTCTTAAAGGAATAGTTTGTCCTTCATCACCTTTCCAGTTTGCTATCTTAAACCATATACCACTCTTGTGTAACAATTTACCTTCTTGTTCTGGCTTGAGTGGAAATATAAAACTATCTACTTCAGGTTCTGTGTTTTGATATATGGGTTTTCGTCTCCACGATTCTATATAGTCAACACTGAGGCCTGTTTGCTTACTTGCTAGTTCGATCAATTGTTCCATTGTGTAATTTCCTGATTCGTTATCTGACATACTTCTACCTATATCACCGACATTCTTAATTCTTGACATCACGTGTTCTACTCCTAGTCTTTTAAACATAGACAACATTCGTTCTATGACGTCATCGTTAATACCTTTCACAACTATCGTTCCTGTATCAATTATAAATCTATTATTTTTTAAATTTTGAAGTGCTTTGACTTTTTTAGTAGCACATCTTAATTCATCTATTTCTTCATACCAATCATCATTGTCTGCTCCGTTCATACTAAGATAGCAATGTGTCAATCCATGCTTCTTTAACTTCTTAACATAAGTGTCGTTGGCTAATCTTAAACCATTTGTTAGTAGTGTGCATCTATTCCCTGTTTTCTTAATACGTGTAATCATCTCAGGTAAGTCTTTACGCATCGTAGGCTCGGCACCTATGATACGAATCATAGTTCTTTTAGGAAACTTGCTTATGGCGTCAATCATCTTATCCATATCTAAGTCAGGTACATCTCTATTTGGGATATAACAATTCTTACAACTCATGTTACATCTGTGAGTAACATCAATTATGACATCCTGAAAAGTATTATTTTCAGGTTCTTGTTCGTAATAACCCGGTATTGTGTTCATTAACATCCATCTTTCCTAGTAGTGCAGTTCTCTTGTTGTCTGTATTGTTATGTACAGCATGGTGAAATGCAGAATTTACAAACCACACTTGTCCTTCTTTCATTGTGACTTGTTTCTCATCTGAATGAAACTCGTGTGTTCCTTCTAGCATCACGATGAACCTATAAGAATAAGGATCATCAAGGTGTTTTGGTATGCTAGAATGAGGATCCAATTCAGCAAATCTCCATTCAAACTTATTTATAAATGGCTCCAAACAATCTATTTTTGTAGCCAAGCTATCCATATGTCTTTGATTATAAGTCTTTCCTAATGGTGTAGTATTGTCATGCTCCACTCCATAAGTGCCTTCTCTGTTCTCACTAGCACGTTCGTTGCTTATAGGAGTGTTGTCAACACTTTTTAGAAAAGTCAATCTTTCGTCATCATTTATATCACCAAGCTGAAGAAACTCTGGGAGTTTTCTTAGCCTAGCGTACTGTCGCAAAGTTTTTATATCTTTTTTCATATTCTTCTATCTCCATGCTTGGCAAATCAAATGTGTCTTTTTTAATTTGATACAAATATACATTTTGCCAACACAGCATATCTGTATTTAACTTATTATCTTCACCATATTTCCTACAAGTGTTATACATATGAGGTAATAATTTTGCTTCCGGAACCGTTCTACTAGCAACAATGGCACCTGCGTTACGTTTACGCAATTCCTGTACACTAAAGAATATATTACTGTATCCTTTTTCTTCGGCTATCTTATATTGCTCTGGCCAGAAGTATGTAGTATTGTATCTGTTATGTTTTTGATAGACGCTGTTTTCTTTGTTCCAAGAAAAATAATATGTTCTATCTAATGCCCTTACTGTATTGGCAGGATAAATTCCTCCATTGTACAAACCACTCATTGCTAAAATTTTATCTTCGTCATCTACTACTATATGAAAAGCATCATACTCTTCTAGTCTGTCTTTAAAATTTTCGTAATTATTTTTGTTGCGATGTTTCTGATCTTTGATTGTGCTAATAGATTCCATTAGGTTGTCGATGTAATTTCTATCTTCTAATACATTAACTACTTTCATTATTACCTCTGCACTGGATCGATACTCAACTCATTTATGTGTATTTCTTTTGGCTGTTGCAATACCCATAAAATATATTCAGATATCTTTTCCATGTTTAAAGTTTTACGTCCTGGATTTTGTTCGGCTCTATTATCCATTGTACCAAAACTGACGTGTGTCAGCAGTGGAGAATCCTTGTCCCAGACTCCTGCCATAGACAAACCATTACTCATTTCTCTTAAAGCGAGTTTTTCATAATGATACAAGTTTGTTTTTGGTCTACGAACTCTATCTGTTGTGCTTCCTATCGTGATAATTCTCCTATCTCCATATTTTTTCTTTTCCCAGTCTTTGAAAACATAATACGTTAAAAGACTAGCATTAAATCTCCAGTTAGCAAACATATTAACAAATATATTATAATTGTCAAGTAAATTCACGAATTTTGGTATTATTTCTGTATTTGCCAGATCCCAACCATTCTCTCTGCTGACTGTATCTACTCTATAAGAGTTTTTTTCAAAAAGATCAACCAGGTACTTTGTTAGATCTTTGTTCCTATTTCCTGTAATCAAAACTTTCATTGTAACTTTCCTTCGAACTCAGGATAGACTGTTAAGAAATCTTGGCGCCTAGTCCTATCTAGTGTTTTTGTAAAATCCCAGAACTCTTTCAGTAGCATAGATCTAAGATCCCCTTTATTGTTTTTCTTTAAGTATGATGAAACATCAGGTATTGAATCTTCTATGTGTTCAATTTCTAAATACTCAATTATCTCGTTTAATGATTTCTGCTGTCTTCTTTTTCTTCTTCCTTCTGGCAAGTCATTGAATAAATTTTGTCTAAGTTCTTTGATCGATTTCACTAGCGGTTTTCTTTCTTCGTAACTTACCAAATTAGGTGAGAGATAAGCAGGCTTTTGTACCACACCGAAACGTGGATGGTAATTTTCGCAATCTTTAAAATTATCAAATACCCATTTTATAGTTTTGTACATTCTGAACATATTGTAAATTTGCATAGTGATACCAACTTGTATCTCTATCTCAGTTTTAAATTTTTTTAGCATTTGCAAATTAGTCGAAACTGTTTCCCATTCAGCTGGGTATCTCACGTAAGATATAGATTCGTCTGCAACGTCGACACTTGCTACAAACCTTCCAGATTTAAAACGATTCAATATATCGATGTGATAGTCACTTAATTTTATTACGTTGCTGTAACAAATAAATTCTTTCTCTGATAAATCTAACTTATCTAGAACTTCCCATAACTTTGTTTCTAAAGTCGGCTCACCACCATGTATTTCAATTATCTTTACTTGATCTAGCAAGTCTTGTAAGTTGCTAACGGTGTCTCTTAAAAACTTTACTCCATTCTTTTTACGTTCATTGACTATTTTTGCGTGCCTAATGTAATTGTGATTGACTACTTCTGGTATGTCTGTATCAGTATTTGATAACTTAATCATTTCTTTTTCATAGATACTACTATTGATGGGTGTGCAAAATCTACAAGCAAGATTGCATTCGTTGGATAATCTCAATTCAAGTTTGTTAGGACTTTCTTTTTTATATAAAGGCTCATAGTACTCTGGATTTTCTACGTACTTGGCCCTCTTGGAATGTTCTTTCATAAAGTAACATAATTCACAAGTAGAATTTTTTATTCCGTTTGCTTGTTTAAGTCTTAAGTCCTGTAAGTATTCACTGTTCCAAACGTCTTGCCATTTGTCTACTTTTAGATTAAAAAGCTCTTGCTTTACTCCGTCAATATAAACATACCCATCGTTGACGTTTAATTCGTTGACTGTTCCTTTCTTTGGTATGCCTTGAATATACTTGACCTGAGAACACTGTTGTACATGACCCACTCCCCTCGTGCTTAGGTTAAGCAAAGGTTCTCCGCAGAACGTACCGTTGTCCTTAGATTTGTTCATCCAGTAAAACTCCAACTATGTGTATTCTATCTTTTAGACCAGAATTAAAAGCAGTGTGTCTGTATCTAGTGTCAGTCAACCAAACCGTATTTTGTGGCATATGCTTTACTTGATCTTCAATCACCATGAAGTTTCCTTCACAGGTATCTAATACAATGTGCATTCTAGGTGAAGTATCTTTGTGCCAACTTAAACAATTACGTGGCGACATCTTCATAATACGTAACCTTCCGATAGAATGTTTTTCTTTCAGTCTGTTATAAAGATCTTCAAACACTGTTCCTTTAAAAGTCGGTGATACAATGTTGAAGTCTTTTTCTTCCAGTCTTTGATTCTCTTGATACTCTTTGGGTAGTTTTATTTGTTGCTTACGATACTTGTACTTGTCTGACCAGTCATAAACTAAACTACCGGTGCCTATCATGTAATCTCTTGTGCCTTTAAAACGAGGATCTTTAAAATCTTTATGTGTATTGATACAGATTTGTCTATGTTCTCTATGAAAACCAATCTCCTCATCACCGATCATCTTATCTAATTCTCTCATGAGTCCTTCAATATAATCTGCTGTAAAATAATCTAGTTGTGTAAAATATTTAGACATTCATTACTCCTTAAAATATCTTTCATAGTGTGGAACAATATCCGTAATTTTTTGATCTCTTAACTTGTCCAATTGACGTGTATACTCACAAAACCAATCCCATTTTTTTGACTTGTCACCTTGCATCATATAGTTCACGATGTTGTTTAATATTAGCATTGCGGCCTGACGTGTGTTATCTGGTAAGTCTTCTTTGTTCAGCCAGTCTTTAAAATTGTCGTATTGTTCACGTACTAACTGTTTCATTTCTAGTGGCAGGGCTTGAATGCATGACGTAACAGGAGAGTGTGCAACGTGTATGGTTAACACAGGCAACCTTTTTCCTGCATTAATTTTTTTAAATCCACTTTCTTTGATTTTCCATTTGATAAATTCTGGAATATGAAAAACGTTTAATGTGGTAACAGTACAGGCCAGCCAGGCATCGACATTGTCTCCTAGATTATCTACAGTCTGTAAATTTTTTAATATTGTTTTCCATTTAGCAGGATGTCTCTGATACTCGACAACTTTCCCCATACCGTCAACTGAAGCGCCAACTCTGACCTTTTTAAATTTCTTCCATAGTTCTAAAACACGAGGCTGTAAATTTGTCATGTTAGTATTATATTCAATACTCATTTTTTCAGCTTGTCCCATATCTATACATTTTTGTAAGAAGTCATAGTGCCTTTCTATCATTAATGGTTCGCCACCTGCCATGTAAACTTGTTGCATATTAGGTATGTTTGATTCTATGTGATCCCAAAACTTGGCACTGTTGTACCAATCATAATCACCAGTAGATAGTCTGCCTTTGTTGTTCTTTTCTAGCTTGACGTATCCATGTGTATCTTTAAACCCATCACCACCATAAATTTGCAACCAATCTTCATACCAGCTATGACTGTCTGTTGGTCCACACATTCTACATTTTAAATTGCAAAGGTTACCAAATCTTAAATCATAGTATATCAAAGGAACTTGATCTGGATCTATGCTACCGTCATTGTTCGTTACTTTCACAGCATCTTCATACTTGAAGCCCCATTGCTGTTCGTATTGCCTTCTACTTCTTAAACCTGATTCTTCTTCCTGCTTACATCTACCACATTCATCACTCCATCTTCCTTCCAACATATTCTTACGCACAACATTCATGAAATCGGCTGTTCTTGCTTTTGACATATCATCTCTTCCTGCATTATATGAGGAACCATCTGTGTGTCTTACCACACCTTGATTCTTAGTCACGTTGGCTTGACAGCAGATACGTACATCGCCATTGTTTCTAACAGCCTGAAATATCCATGGTATTGGGCAGAAAGTATTACTTGTCATTGTTTCCTTTTATTCTATTTTCCATGGTTTCATGTAAACCTTTTTTTAGTTTGTTGTTTTCTTTCCATATAGCTTTATCGTCATGATTATGTAAGTGTATACTATCTGATGCCGGAGTGTCTACGCCTTTTCCACACTTTTCAGCACATCTACGAATTCTTGGATTAACAGAATCGGCTGTGTTGTTATTGAAACTGTCATGCAAATCATTCCAATAAGGATGTTCGAATATTTCCTGTAATGACTTGCTGTTGATGTTGTTCCAATCAGTTCCATGCTTGTCGACATAATACTGATAGTCTTTCATTGCAAATCCTGTGCCACTGCCATACCTTCCACTCAAATGACAACACTGCCATACCCTTCCATCATATTCAATCTGTACACGTTTCCTACTCATCCAACTGCAATCGATCTCACATTCATTTGTGAAGTCTTTAAAACTTTTCAATTGCTTTTCAATTTTCTTAACCAGTTTTTCTTCAGACTTTGGTAAAGTTTTATATTCTACTGCTTTATGTTTCTTACTTGCACCACCTGAAATAACTTGTTCTTTGCCCGTGATTTTTCTAATTGCTTTTTCTCTCCATCTAGTCTTTTTAATGGAAAACTTATAAAAGCCTAGTTCCTTAGCTAATTTCTGTGCTGGTATCACTTGATCTTGATTGTGTTCAAATTCTAAAAACTTCCACACTGGTGTTCCACCACCAGCTATGAAGGCTTTTGCGTTTTCAATAACTTTGTCAAATTTTACATTTCTTCTATACTTGTCATGTGTTTCATTATCTATTCCATCTATACCAAACTTAACCTGATCGATATTTCTAAATGTCTGCGATGTTATCTGTCCTAACTCATACCAAAAATCAGTATTATGATAACCTCCATTAGTATTAACTTCAAATTTTATTTGTTTATCTGGAAATTCTCTGGCCATGTGCCTTACAAACTCCATACTGTCAGGATGAATTAAACTATCACCAAAATTTCCATCAAAATGAATCTTACCAAAATTGGGTAATACTTTTTTATTAAACACTTTTTTAAATACTTCTAGATCCATGTTACCAGCTTTTCCAAAAGTTAGATGAGGATTTAAATTAACACCATCAAGATTCCTACCACAATCTAAACACATAGCTTGACAGTTACTTGTTATCTCTATCATTATCTCATATATGTCTTCTGTTTTAAGCATTGTGATCATACTCCTTTGTGACTTCTTGTAAATCAATAATACCTCTGTTCACGTTGTGAAAGATTATGTTGTATAAGATATTAGACATTCTTTCATGCTGATAATCTAAAAAGTGATTGTCGATATCTTGGCACTGTTCTCCATATTTTTTATAAGTTAAATTGTATAATGCAGGAGTGAGCGTAATTTGATTATCAAAAATAAAATACTCATCGCCTGTACTTTTAAATTGAGATAGATAAGGAAAACAAAAATAGTTAATAAATTTTATGTGTGAATATTTTTTATATAGAATTTCATTTACATATAATAATATTGCCCAAGCTCTTCTATATTCAAAATCAATATTGTTGTTGTTCATAGGATCACCTTTGAAATAAGGTCTACATGGATCACTCCAACCCATCACACAGTATTCAATGTTATGAAAATTTTTATCATCAGATAAACGTTCTAAATGATCAAATTGATTCCAAAAACTAGCTCCACCTTTTGATAAGTTTACAACATCATAATCAAAATTTGAAAAGCAACGATTCAGCCAATTGTTATCATTGTTACGAAAATAACTATCACCGATTATGTATACAAACTTATTAGACATAATTTTTACAATCCATACTCTCTAATTGTGCTTTCTGGTAACCATTCCTTTGATGGCATCAATGGATCATCAGGCCCATCCCATCTAGCTGATTTAACTATTTCAAATGCAATACCCAACTCTTTTGCCAACTCACTTGCTTCATGTACTTGATGTTGATTGAAATTAAACACAATAAAAGACCATTTGCTTTTTGAAAATCCAAGTTCACCACCTTTTTTCATTGCATATATAACATCATCATACAATATGTTTTTTCGATATATGTGTGCTGTATCTTTTAATCCATCCATACCAAACACAAAAGAGTCATACTTTGGATTTAACATAGAATACAGTTCGTCCCACCATTCCTGTTTTTTACGTGATCCATTAGTTACTATACTCACATTAAAATTCTTATCTTTAGCTATCTTGATCAATTTTAAAAAGTCAGGGTGATATATGGCGTCACTCCATGTACCACAAAAATCAATATCGGGTATTACACCATTTTCTTTTTTATCTGCTATCTGTCTGACCTCATCTACTATTGCTTGAAAATGTTCAACTGATAAATCATCTTTCAATAGTACCTGATGTCCTAAATCATATTTTTTGTTCGTGTACCTGTCATGGAAGTCTTTAATAAACCTATTGCACTTAGGACATTCAAGACTGCATCTGTGAGTGGCATCTATTTGTAGTTTGTGCTTGACTGAGTAACTATCTTCATAGTACTTTTCGCTGTTGTGTTTTGACTCATACTGCTCATAACCTACTATGCTTTTTTCTTTACGTGTATCATATGAACCTCCTGTAAGGTCATTCCAACTTCTTCTTGATTTTTTACAAACTTGTATGCATCTGTCTGGTACTTGCTTACCCGTTCTTAATCTTTCAAAAAAATCTTTATACTCTGGTGTATCAAATATCTGTTGTAAGGTACTTCCGCTTTTTAAGTTATGTTTCGGATCATTCATCCATCTTTCGTCTGCTTCTACCTTTTGGTGCCTATGCGTGAAACAACAAGGTCTCACATATCCGTCATGCGTGATATATGTGGCTTTCGGCTTGTGGAGATCCATGCATAATGGATATATTATTTGATCTCTTTTCATTTCTCATCTTTAACAACTTGATCATGGTTATGTTTATGATTGTCGAGAGTTTCTTTTTCTTCGTAACCTCTATTGTCTTGAACTTTTGTTGTAACCCACTTACCAGGTTCAACTTCTTTATAAAATTTGTAAAGTTTAATATCTCTCTCAGCAACTATTTTCTTTTCCTTTTTATCATCATCTTTGTCGTAGCTTTCAGTTGCAACAATATCTTCAACTTTAAACATTTTACTTTCATCAACTTCCATAGCAGATCCTGGACCAAACCCTGAACCACCTTGTGGAGGAGTAAGTCCGTGTGTTTGAGATACATCACTGTACTCGCCAGTTTTTAAATTTTGCTCATTCCTACGCATCTTTTCAAATATACCTGTACCTAGTTCTGTGTGACACATCTGTTTACACTTGGCTGGCTGTAAAGAACCGTTAGGATCATCTGATCTCATCCAATCTTCTTCTAGTAAATGTGAATACCATGGACTCTCTAAAATTGTTTTAACTGGATTAGGATCTTCAAGATATTTTTCATTGTGTAGATCATTGAAGTCCATAGGAACTCTATCACCTTCACAGTGATGAACCATGCTAGGTATAGGCCAATGCTGTTTGTAAGGATTAGAATCTTTTTCATAATACTCAATACCTCCTAGCCAGTTACAAGGCCAAACTTTACCATCAAAGCTCACGTAGATTCTTGGCTCAGTTCTGTTCTGGCAAACAATCTTGTGTTTCTGTGAAAAGTGATCTACACCTTTAACACCTTTGACTCCTTGAGCTCTCATACTTGCTAACTTTTCTCTGTCAGGATGTCTGTTCTTTCTTTCTTCATCAATGTTAATCGGAGACTCACCTACACCACCCATCTTCTTAACCATCTTGTGTTCGGTTTCAAACATTTCTTGTTTATGTTTTACTCTTCCTGAGTTAGGATCTGTTAGATCTCCAGTCTCACCTCTTACTCTAGCTTCTTTTTCTTTAAGCATCTGCATCTCAGCATCGTCCGCCATTTGTTCTGCATGACGTTTACCTAAACGCACTGGTATAAATCTAAAGCTCATTTTTTCTACAAACTCACTGAATCCTAGTTCTTTAGCCATGTCTTTTGCTCTTTGTAATTGATGTGAGTTATGATTGAATGTGATGAACTGCCATCTTGCTCTTCCACCAGCATTAATAAATGCCTCTGTGTTGGCCATCAGCTTATCCCATCTTGCACCAATACGATACAAGTGATTTGTGTCTTCTAGTCCATCTATACTGAATGTTACTCTGCCACCATAATAATTTTTGATGTCTCCACGTGATCCTCCAGGACCATTTATAATTTCCGCGGCTTCTTTCCAAAAGACAGGATCTCTTGAACTACCATTTGAACTGAAGGAAACATTTCTAGTTCCATTGTCTCTGAACCATCTTAAAATATCTAGTGCATCTGGGTGTGCCGCTGGCTCCCCATAGTTACCACAGCTTAAAAAATAACGAAGCTGTTTACAAAAATTAGGTGGAAAAAATCTCTTTATGTTTTCAAGTGTAATAATTCTTTTACCCGCCGCTTCTATTTTTGGATTGTAAGTTCTACCACAACCTCCGCAATATAAGAAGCAAGTATTGTTAAATTCAAGTTCTAGCCTGTCGACACGTTCATATTGAAACATTGTACGACCTTCTTGATCTCTCCAAAGGTCTGGATTGTCTGGGGAACGTGTTCCTTTGTCAGGCACCCAATCATATAGTTCATTTTTTTGCATTATGATATTTCCTTTTGTATGTATGTACTTATCTTCGGGTACAGTCTATCAAAAAGCTCTGTTTGTTTCCTGTACTCGTTCTGTATTTTAGTTCTTTCTATGAAGGTTTTGAAGTGATCTGATAGGTCCTCACTCCACATAAACTTCAACATAGAATTCATTTTATCTTTAAATTTCAAGTAATATTCGTGTGGATTTTCGTCCCACAACTGTCCTTTGTTCCATTCCTCGATACTAAACTGATATGATTGATTCTGCAACCTAAAATTATTATCTGCTTTTTCTATCCAGGGCTTAAACCATTCATTATCAAACTTTTCAAACTCTTCTTGTACGTGTTCTTTTAATTCTTTTGGTAATGCTTTTACGTTCATATATGTAGGTGAGTGTAAAAAATGCATACTGAAGAAAACACTGTTTACTGTTCTGTTGAATTTTGTAAAGTTATTTTCAATCTGCCATTTAACTAAATCAAATACTTGAGTGGCGTTTAATATCTGCCATGTAAAAGTGTTAAACATATTGATGTTTGGTTTAGTATTCTTATCTAACCATTCTATATTTTCTTGTATCTTACTCCATTTAGCTGGAGCTCTAATGAAATCATTAATTTCTCCAATGCCGTCAATGCTTCCACCTATCTGTACGCTCTTGAACTCGTGCCATAACTCAATCGCTTTACGTGGAATATTCGTTAGATTAATATTGTATTCAAGTTCCATATCCTTTGATATGCCTGCATCTATTAATTTTTTTAACATCGTGTACATATTTTCTACTAATGTCGGTTCTCCTCCAGAAAAGTATATCTTTCTAGTACCTGATGCTGAATTATCAAACTCATTGAAGAAATATGGAATATCATTCCATTTGTATATGTCATTTTTTAGTTTAGCTTTTGTCTTATCTTTCTCCATTTCAATTCTTGTGAAGTCAGTTTTGAAACCTTTGAACATTGTATCAAACCATTCATCATACCATTGAGTACTTTCACTAGGATGACACATTCTACATTTTAAGTTACAAAGGTTACCTAGTCTTATATCCCATTCTAATACAGGAGACTTGTCTATAACTAACGTGCCGTCAGGCATAGTACTCGATTCAGCTTTCCAAAAATCGTAATTGTACTTGTTATAATATTCTCTAATGGCGTTTCTTCTTCTGGAAGCCATTTTTGCATCATCTTCATCATTGCATCTAACACACATACTATGACGTTCACCGTCTAGCATAGATTTTCTCACTTCTTTCAACAACGGAGCATTTCTAACATCATCTATTCTATGAGTCTCTGCTCTCATTATGTTACCAGACTCATCTTTTAGTATGCCTTTTGTTTTCTTACAAGTTCTTGCTTGTATACAACTTCTGTATTCTCCAGAATTATGAACTGCCACTTGAGCCCATGGCAACGGACACCATGAATCATTCTCATTGCTGAGATTTTGATAATATAAATCTTCTGGTTTATATTTGTGTCTATCCTTATGTCTAGTATGCTTCATATTCTTTTAACACTGATCTCCAATTGGTGTTCCTTATTTTGTCTATCTTATCTAAATATTCCTTTGTTCTCGACCACTTATCGCTGTTATCCTTGCTATTCATAAAAGAAATCAAAGAATCAAGTTTTTTATACTTGGACAAATCTACCTCTGTATTTTGTTCTAGCCACTTGTACAAGTCTTTGTATTTTTCTACTACCATTTCTTTAATTTCTTTTGGTAAAACTGTTACATTTAATATATCAGGACTGTGCAAGAAATGTATTCCTAACAATCCTTGGTTAGCTTTCATGTTGACCTTCTTGAAATCCTGTTTAGCTTTCCACTTTATAAAGTCTGGTATGTGCATCACGTTCAAAACTGATGCTGTGACGTCTATTGTCACTGTAATATTGTCAGAAGTGTTATCCCAATATTGTAATTTATCCAACTGTTTTTGCCAATTACTAGGATATCTAATCAAGTCGTGATATTCTTCTATACCGTCCATAGAAAGGTGGATTAAACACGTTTTAAAGCACGTATACAGGTGGTCAAGCTCTTTTGTAGTAGTATGCCCGTTCGTATTAAAACGTAGGTTAATATGGTCGCTATGCCCTGATTTTACACACATTTCTAAGAAATCCTTAAATTCTGGATTTATTGTTGGTTCTCCTCCTATTATATAGAAATTCTTTATTGTATCCAACCTATTTTTTAAGTCTTCCCAGAATACACTGTCAGTCTTGTACCAATTTAACTTGCCTTGTCCTTTACGCCATTCTATAGTATCTTTTGTGGCTTGTGATATATCAGACTTCATTAGCTTGTTGTAGTCTGGTATCCATAAAGAACTGTCAGCAGGATTACACATCAGGCAAGCCAAGTCACATTTGTTACCTAACTTCATGTCTGCATATTGTATATTGAATGGTGCAGTTCCGTCTTCTTTTACTCCTGCAAGTATCTCGTCGAATGATAACTTTTCCGCCCACTCATCGTTTTCCCATTGTCTCTTTGACCTATATCCTGAAGCTTCTTCTTTGTAGCACACCATACATTCCGCAGGACGTTGTCCTTGCATAAGTTTTTTACGAACATTTTTATAGTAGTCTGTGTTCCAATAATCAGATGGTTTATCTTTATCAACATATACAAATTCTCCATTATCTTTTCTGTTGAGCCCTGGTTGTCTATAATTCTTATTACTACTGCTATTCGCATGACAGCACAACTGCATGGCACCATTTGTTCTGGTACTTAGATGTATAAACGGTAGTATGCAAAAATTATTCTTCATAATCTAGTAATTCTTTGTACAACGGATGTAAACTTCTAAGATCCGTCTTTTTTGCTTTATCAAGTATTGCTATTTTCCTTTTTCCTCTCAATAACATTTCATAGTCATACTTCTCATAATTCATATTGGTTATCAATTCATCAATATTCTTTTTCAGTTTCGGATTGTCATGATTCTTAAATTGATTTTGTATATCTAGTAAATCACTGATAACTATTTCTCTGTACTTCGGTGGTAATGATGAAAAGGTCAATCCTGCAGGAGAATTAATCACCAACATTGTTATCTCGTGTTTCTTGATTTTAAGATCATCATAAAACAGTGTGAGTAGGTCAGGTAACCATTCCTTTACTGTGAAAGCACTAACTAGTTGGAATACACAATTTCCTCCCATTCTAAACTTGTCATTGTCTTTGTATCTATCAGAAAACTCTATAAGGTTCTTTTTTATTTGTTTCCATTTGGCAGGCTTTCTGATGTACTCATATGTTGGTCCTGTGCCATCGAGACTTGCTTGTATTTTTACAAATTTAAATTTTTCTATCATTTCATAAGTGGCATTAAGATTAGTAAAATTACTTGTCATGGATAGATTTATGTTCTGTGCATATCCTTGATCTATACAATATTGGAATACGTTGTGTACTTTCTTATTGATAGTTGGTTCTCCACCTAGTACTTTTAGTTTCAACAAGTCTTTATTAATTAAATGGCTGTCAAAAATCAAATCTTTGTTTTCTTCAACGTTCTTTGTGTATGATTGTGAGTGTCCAAACACTTCAGGAAACTGTAGATATATTTTCTCAACTAAACTACTGTTACTCGGTGAACACATGGTACACATTAGATTACATAAGTTATCTGGTCTGTAATCTAAGAACTGAGCCTGTTTATCAACCGTTCCTTCATCAACATTTATTTTGCCTAACGGTAATTCGCGAAAGTTCACCCTATCACTTGACATTCCATTATCTTCTTGCCATTCACAGGTGGCACAATTCACAGGAAACTTTCCTTTGATAAAACTCTTCCTTAGAGTCTTTGCGTATTGAGAGTTCCAGAAGTTGTCAATTGAGCCATACTCTTGTAACTTCACTCTATCTTCCTGAGCACAACAAAAAGCAACAGTGTTGTTAGATCCTTTGTAATAAACGCTCGTGAAAGGAGCTCTACAAAGTATTGGATTTGGATTTGTTTGACGTTGTTTCTTTATCGCTTCTCTTATTCCCACCTTACTGTATATTCCATCTATGAGATAATGATCATACTCTTCATGCTCCTTATCGAGCATAGCAATCATCATACAGTTAGTTCTTTTCAAGCCATGTATATCGCAGATATGGCTTTGCATATCAAAATATTTGTCAGGTATGAAATCAGGGCCAAACTTCTCCATCTGCCATATTCCTACCTGTGCGGCTCCTAACGGTAAATGATTGTAATTGTTCTGCTGTCTTATCGGCAGATTGTCTTCGTAATTTGAATACCTTATACCTGATCTTATGTTACCCAAACCTATTCCTTTTGTCAAACTAAAACAAACTTCTGTGATAGAAGGGTGATTCACATCTATTATTATTTCTTCACAAGTTCCAAACCAAGCACAATCCAATAACAAAGGTATATTTTTATCAAGACATTCCTGTTGTATCATATCAAAATAAGGAGGTACCGAACCATTACCGCAGAAAGGGTAACTTGTGATCACCCAATCATTTTCTTCTAAAGGAATATAGTTTCCATTTTCATCATCAATAAAAGCAAAGTCTTTGACAATACGTCTATGATATGCATATTCACCTCTTAACATTCTTAACCTTCGTTTAGAATATCTATAATATGCTTCATCAAAAGCCTGAGTAGTACCTTGTATCATATCTCTGTGAGCGAAACGTCTTAGTCCTTTGACCCTATTCAACTTCGTGCTATGAATCCACGCATGAATCTTTCTTAGATACTCTTCTTTAACTTCAAAATATCCCGGCTTACTCAACCATTCTTTCCATGGAGCATTCGCCAGATGTTTCTGAAACTCAGGATCATAGATCGCATTGTGTCTTGTCTGAAATAGTTTCTTATCAAGCATAAACTTTAAACACTCCTTCTAACCATTCTTTTGTCATAGGCTCAAGATAATTTCTAAAATTCTGATCACGTACTTTATCAATGCTATAAACTGATTTTGTTATCATTATAAATTCTTCATCTGTAGGTTGATATTTCTTTTGAACTAACTTTTTAAGTTGTTTTGTTAATATAATACTGTTTTCATTTTCTTCAATTTTTTCTAAAGCATCTTGTAAAATATAATGTGGCACAAACTTTAAACTATTATAGTTATTTTCAGGTTGTAAAAAAGTATTCAAGTAAACATGATCACCTTTTCCTGCACGATTATCTTTTGACCATTCTTGTAATTTATAAAGATTTTCTATGTTGTACATTTGAGGTACCGCTGTTATAGAATATGAAATGTCTGTGCTTTCTATGTCTTGTATTCTCTCGTCAAACTTTTTCCATTTAAAAGGATATCTTATGTATTCATAAACATCACCATGCCCGTCACAACTAATATTGAGTTTTATATTTTTAAATGACTCTATTCTTTCCAAGAACTTCTTCGTAAATTTAGTTGCGTTGGTTGTTATATTCAATTCTATATCTTTAGCATAGCCTTTTTCAATACATATGTCAAATAATCTTAAAACTTCCGGAGCCACTGTAGGCTCACCGCCTGTTAACTTAAGAATTCTGATTCCTGGTAATAAACTTTCGATCTCATCTACTATATGTTTTGGTGCTACTTTTATTCCTTTACTGTTAACAAATCTTTCGTGCTTTGGACTTCTTTCCCAGTTGCTAGGTAAAGTCAATTCACCTTGTTCTATCTTGACAACATCATTTACAATTTTACTGGAGTTAGTGTAATCACACATTCTACAAGCTAAATTACATTCATTACTTAATTTAAGATCTAGGTATTTGATGCTAGGCTTTTCTACCTCGACTAGATCTTTAAATTTGTCTATGTAGCTTTTTCTAATACTAGTACCAGAAACTTTCTCAGCTTTCCAACAACTATCACACATCTTGTTCTGCTCACCTGATAACATATCAGAACGCAACTGTTTCATCTTCTCGCTGTTAAACCAGTCTTCGTGGGTTGTCTTATGTTCAAAATAGTTGTCTGTTGTGTCCCAATGGCTTGAGTTACAACAAGGTTTCCAGTGTCCTCCCACTGACGCATGAGAATGAATAAAAGGTAAAGGACAAAATGTTTTAGATAGTTCCGCCATCTTCTAATTCCTTCTCTTGCTTTTTAGTGACAGCTTCGCCAGTGTTTACTGTTACGCTGTTATCTAGACTTTCATCCATTAAGTCGGCCATTTCAGGAAAAATTTTACAGAAGTCGGTTCCTCTTTGTTTATCTAAGGTATTTAGATATTCTCTAAATTCAGGCATACGTATTGACCAGTCTTCACTCATCATAAACTTAATCATACCTTTAAGTCTCTTGACTCCATAACTAGCGTTCATGAATTCTTCTTTGGTCACACCTTTCTCTTTGACTCCTGTAAACATATCCCAATTTTTTTCCAGCCAAGGATAAAACTCTTCATATTTTTGTTTAGTTTTATTCTTAAACCACTGAGGTAATGATTTTACATTTAATTGTCCGGGCCAGTATACAAAATGATAATTGATCATTCCTGCACCAAAAGGCCAGATATTAATTTTTTTAAATTTTTGTTCAGCTTTCCATTTGATAAAATCTGGAAGATAATAAATGTTTAAGGCCTGTACTGCACAGGCTACTGTAACTTCTACTTTATCTTCTGTGTTATCTAACAGATGAAACTGCTTCAACGTATGCTCCCATTTAGATGGATATCTAATATAATCGTTCATTTCAAAGATACTATCCACGCTGTAATGAAATCTAACTCTTTTGAAGTGGCTCCACAATTCAAATATTCTATCTGGCATTTCGATAGCATTTGAGTTATATCTCAATTCAATTTTGTGTGCGTATCCTCTTTTGACTACTTCTTCTAGTAGTGTGTAGTGTTCTTCTATGATAGTTGACTCTCCACCCGCAAAATACAACTGATACATATGAGGTATCTGTTCATATAACTGATCCCAAAATTTAGGATTATCTTTGTGCCAGTTATAACCTGCTCCGTGTAACTTGCCTTTATTATCCCAGCTCATTGTATCTTTTAAAGTCTTGTTTTGTATTTTTGGATATACTGCGTTCCAGTCTTTGATCCATAGTGAACTATCATGTGGTGAACACATCACACAGGCTAGATTACATTTGGATCCCATACGTAAATCTAAATATCTAATTTTAGGTGGTATTGATCCATCTTCTGCTGTTTCACCAATCATTTCTTCGATTGTATATCTGTTAAGCCAATAATCAGTTTCCCACATTCTTTTTGAATTATGTCCTGCTTCCTCTTCTTTGTAACATTTTAAACAACTAGGTGGCTTCTCTCCTGCCAACATCTGTTTACGAACATTCTTCATATAGTCATTGTTCCATGCTTCCATAAGATTTGAATTGTTTAGATTAGCTGGTTTACCACTTTCTGTTCTTAATACACCAACTTGTCCACCATGTTCTTTATCATTAGTTGCACCTACGCTGGATGCGTTTGCTGTACAACAAACTCTCATGTTGCCGTCAGGACGAGTAGACAGGTGCATCCATGGAAGAGCACAAAACGTACTTGATGGGAATTTCTTTTTATCTATCATTATACACTACTTACCTAAGTTTTACTTGCTAAACTGAGCCGCAAAAGGATCAAATTCTTCCCCACACTTCATTGCACAAACTTTTAATTTACCATTATCGGTACCTTGTATATTCCAGCTATCTGCTATCTTATCAAATATACCTGTTTTAAAAACTTCTTCTAGTCCTTTCTTTGCATCTAAAGATTCTTTACCACCTACCATATCTATGTAATTCCATATCTGTTCTATTTTAGGATCTTTATGCCACCACTTGTACATTCTACCTGCTGTCCAACAGCAAGGCAATGCAAGTCCTTCAGCTGATACATATAGACTGTTTTCTTTAGCTACCTTACATAACACTTTTACTTGATCATAGTACTTGTCCATTGTTCCATATTTTTCCAGAAGCATTCCTTGTTTGCTCAACGCTTTGTTTTGATATTTTTTATCAGGTTTCTTAAGTTCTTGAGTTTCTTTACCTTTGCGATTGACTGCTTGGTGTGATTCTTTCTTTTTACTATCTTGTGTAATAAATCTTCCTGTTTTTTTAGATTGAAATTTATATACTCCTATCGATTTAGCATATTGTTCTGCTTCTTCAACTTGATGTTGATTGTGTTCAAATATCAAGTAATCCCATCTAGCTTTTCCGCCGCCTTGTATATAGGCTTTCATTGATTGATCAACTATATCCCAATTCACATTCTGTCTATATAAATGATTAGTATCTTTCAAACCGTCAACACTAAAAGTTACATCTCCAACTTTGCCAATTACTTTTGCTAGATCATTCCACCATTGAGGTTTCTTTGCACCACCATTCGTGTGCATATTCAACCAAATGTTTGAGTTGTGTTGTCTAAAATATTCAAATACTTCTAACGTGTCTTCGGCAATGACCGGATCACCGAGATTACCACACATATACATCTTGTTAAGTTGCTTTATAAAGGAAGGAGAAAATATATCTTTGCAATCCTGTAAAGATAATTCATCTAAACTTATATGAGGATTAAGAGCACCACCATTTTGATTTCTATCACACATAGGACAAGCGGCTTGACACTTTTGAGTAATTTCCAGATGTATAGTTCTGATATCCTCTATATTGTACATTACTTTATTCCAATTCTCATGTACCTTGAATATTTTTCTAAGAACAACTCTCCTTGATATAAAGTTTTTGTCATTGGTGTCTGTTTCGAAAAGTCTTCAACTGTCTTTGAACAATTTACGTGTTCAGGAAGATCAAAATAATTATTAGTTTGTAAAATTAAAATTTTACCTGTAGGTATCTTGTTATACCACTGATCAAAATTTTCTATGTGTTCGCAACTGGTATTAACTACTGTGTCTGGAGAATCAGTTAACTCACATACTGTTCCATCTGATCTGTTAACATTATATACGTGTGTGTCGTAATTCATATCATGTATATCTTCTGTACATGATTTAAACTTCCATTCTTTCATTACCCATGGCTTATTAAAAGTTTCCGCTATCTTCCAACAACTATCATCGATATCAAAACTTCTTATTTTCTTAATATCAAAATCCTGCTCAAACATCATTGTTGCTAGGGTGGCGTACCAACCTCCACAAATAAAAATAGTTCCTAAATTTAAGTTTAATTTTTTTAGCTCATCGATTATCCATAGCTTACTACGTATCTGTCCTCTTGCAAGACAGTCTTCTGCAAAATCTGGATTTTCTAATAATTTTGGTAAAGCTAAAAGTAATTGACTTTTTGAAAAAGTTTGTAGCAGTCTCATGAGACTGTTCATATCATCTGATAATGAGAAACGTCTTAAATCACGGAACCGTGTGTCGTCAGAAAATAGTAATTCAAATCTATCTAATATTGCTTTCGTGTCCATCGAATTCCTTTTGTAACCAATTAAAATCGTTAATTAAGTCTAGTTTAGCAGGATTTTCTCTATATTTCAAGCCATAATCTCTACCAGCTATTGCTCCGTGGACTGCATACTCACCATATGGACGATCTTTTCCTTTGGTGCACCAAGTATTTAGTCGTTCATCAGTTTCATTATCTTTTTGTCCTTCTATTATTTTACTGCTTAACTTCACGCATTCTCTGAAAGCAGATTTCCATGCAGTAAAAGGATCTGTGTTTATTCTTGTTGTATTACTAACCAATGGCATAGGTCTAAACTTGTTACTACCACCCACTGATGTAGTAAAGTCAATACGCCAATCTTTGGCTTCACGTAATGGCCTTGTCGGAAACAACTTAATACCTCCGTACCCGTAGATTAAATCATTTACCGGATTACGGCATCTCCATACGTGTATTTTATCTGTATCCCACTGACTTGGCTTATACGCAAAATCAAAACCTTGTTCTAAGTCTGCATCAGCATCAATAACATAGAACATCTTAGTGTATGCCTGTTCGGCACATTTTTTATGGGCGTTGAAGATACCTTTCACACCTTTGACTCTTTTTGACCAAGGAAACTTTTCTTTTAATGTTTTAAAAGTTTCATCTGCAAAGGCTTCTCTATAACTTAAATGAAAAATATCATATGACATTAAGAACGTGTTTCTTCAATTTTATCTATCAACCCAAATTTTAATGCTTCACTAGGTGTCATAAAATTATCACGTTCCATTGCATCTTCTATAACTTTTATATCATTTCCTGTATGTTTAGCATAAAGTTCATTTAACTTCTTTTTAGTAGCAAGTATTTCTTTTGCATGAATTTCAATATCGGTAGCTTGTCCTTGAAAGCCTGCTGATGGTTGGTGTATCATTACTTTTGAATGTGGTAAAGATATTCTTTTGCCTTTAGCACCTGCCATTAATAGTAATGATCCTGCACTCGCCGCCTGTCCAATACACACTGTCGATACATCAGGTTTAATATATTGCATTGTGTCATACATTGCTAGTCCAGAAGTTACTGCACCTCCTGGAGAATTGATATACATAAAAATATCTTTTTTAGTATCCTCAGATTCTAAAAATAATAACTGGGCACAAACAACACTGGATACTCCGTCATGTATTGGTCCTGTTACAAATATAATTCTTTCTCTTAATAATCTACTGTAGATATCATAACTTCTTTCACCTCTTGAAGTTTGATCTACTACTATTGGTATTAAACTACTCATCTTTTCTTCAGACATCAAATTTCACTCCTTGTGCTAATGGAAGGTCATCACCGTAATTAATTGTCACAGTAGATCTCTTCATATATTGTTTCCATGCGTCGGAACCTGATTCTCTACCTCCGCCTGTTTCTTTTTCGCCACCAAATGCTCCACCTATTTCTGCACCCGATGGACCAATGTTTACGTTTACTATTCCACAGTCTGATCCATTTGCGCCTACAAACCTTTCTGCTTCTTTAAGATTGTCTGTGAATATACAACTGCTCAAACCTTGTGGAACATCATTCTGTATTTTTATCGCTTCATCTAATTCGTCATATCCTACAACATAAAGTATTGGTGCGAATGTTTCTGTCTTTGTGATATCATCATTATTCTTTAACTCAACAATACTTGGTTCTGCATAAGTTTCAGATAGTCTTTCACCACCATGAACTATGTGACCTTTTGCTTTGCAAGTTTCTAGAACTTCTTGCATCTTATCTACTGACTCTTTAGATATCATAGGTCCTAATAAGACTGCCGGGTCGAAAGGATCTCCATAGTTAATTGTTTTATATGCTTTAGAAAGTTTTTCAACTAGTTCGTCTTTAATACTGTTATGAACAATTAATCTTCTTAATGTAGTACATCTTTGACCTGCTGTACCTACTGCACTAAACAAAATACTCTTTAGAGCTAATTTTAAGTTTGCTTCAGGAGTGACTATCATTGCATTGTTGCCACCTAGTTCCATTATTAACTTTCCAAATCTTTTAGTCACAACAGGACCAAGCTCTTTGCCCATTGCACTGCTACCAGTTAAACTAACAACTTTTACATCTTTATGATGACAAAGAGAAACTGCTTGTTTATTAGATCCCATATACAACCGAAGAACATCTTTTGCCCATGATAAATTATTTTGTTCACAGGTACTATCCCAAATATTTTTTAACATCATAGATATAAAAGGAGTTTTCGGAGAAGGCTTCCATACAGTTACGTTACCTCCAACACCTGCTATTGCAAAGTTCCAACTCCATACTGCCGCTGGAAAATTAAATGCTGAAACAACTCCTACAACGCCATAAGGATTCCAAATCTCTTGCATACGGTGATCTTCTCTTTCACTTGGCATTGTCAATCCATATAATTGTCTCGATAGCCCAACTGCAAAATCACAGATATCAATTACTTCTTGTATTTCTCCCATACTTTCTTGAAATACTTTTCCGTTCTCTAAAGTTATCATTGCAGACAAGTCTTCTTTAGCTTCTCTAATAGCGTTTCCAAATTGACGCATCATCTCGCCTCTTTTTGGTGCTGGGTAAACTTTCCATTTTGAAAAAGCTTCTTTAGATAATTCTATATGTTGATTTAGAGTGTCATTGTATTCTTCTGTGAAGTATCCAAGAACTTCTCCATTTATCGGTGTACAAACTGCCGTTCCGCTCTGCGAGTGATTGAGTTTATACTTGTTTACTATGGTGTTAAACTGTACCGTGTAGTCTTTAAGGTCCATATCTGTTTCAAATTTGTTTTTGTTCATGTTTAAATTATACTATATTTTGTTTATAAATCCAAGATTAATCTTGCCTCTTCACTCATCATTTCTGGCCCGAAGGGTGGATCAAAAGTTGTAATGATCATACATTCGTCGACTCCTTCTACTTCTTCTGTAGCCTGTTGTATGTCTTCAATTATCTGATCGGCGGCTGGGCAAAAAGCTGAAGTAAGTGTATGAGTTATTGTTACCTTAGGTAACTCTTTTAATTCAATATCATATATCAATCCAAGATCATATATGTTTATTGAGATTTCAGGATCGAAAACTTGTTTCAAGTTTTTAATTATATCTTCTTTTATGTCCATGTGTTCTCTCACTTCTTTTCCATCTGGATTCCAGGACTTATAATTTTTTATTTCATCCATTGTTATCTATCCACTTGTTGAGTAATTTAACTCCCCAACCTGTAGCACCACCTTTGGCTGTCATAGATCCTTTATCGTTCCACGTGACTCCTGCTATATCTAAATGAGCCCATGGCACATCATTAACAAATCTCTGTAAAAACTGTGCCGCTGTAGTTGAACTTGCTTCATATCCTTTACCTACATTGTGCATATCAGCAATAGTAGAATCAACATACTTGTCATATCTTTCACCTATCGGATCACAAGGTAAACGCCAAACTTCTTCATTAACTTGTTTACCAGCTTCGATTAGTTGATTGCTTATTTCATCATTGTTTGAAAACAATCCTGCTAACTGGTCACCTAATGCAACTGATACCGCACCTGTCAGTGTTGCCAGATTAATCATTGTTTTTGGTTTGTATGTTTTTTGTGTATACCACAAACAATCTGCTAATACTACTCTACCTTCAGCATCTGTGTTATCTATTTCAATAGTTTGTCCGCTCATAGACGTAATTACATCACCAGGTTTATATGCTGTACTGGATACCATGTTTTCTACTAAACCGATAACACCAACAGCATTTACTTTTGCTTTACGTAAAGCTAATGACATCATAGTGCCAACAACTACTGCCGAACCACCCATGTCATATTTCATGTCTTTTAAACCTTTGGATGGTTTGATAGAATATCCACCTGTGTCAAAACACACACCTTTACCAACAAGAGCCATTGTTGGATCTTCTTGATTTCCATTCATCCATTCCATTACAACCATTTTAGATTCTCTCGCACTACCTTGGCCTACTGCCAATAGTGCACCAGCACCCATTTCTTCTAATTCTTTTTCTCCATATACTTTTATGTTTAATCCTGTGTCGACACCCATTGATAAAACTTTATCTGCATATGATTGTGGATATAAAACGTTTGATGGTTCTGAAATTAAATCTTTTGCAAATGAGATACCTTGTATCATCGCATCTTTAGTTTTATATTCTTCTTTTAGTTTAACTAAATCTGTATCTTGTATAATATCAATTTCAAAACTAGTTTCTTCTTTATCTTTTTTAGTAAAATATTTGTCGAACTTATATTCTTTTAACTGCACACCAAACGCAATACTGGCTATTGATGTATTTCCCCATTTAGATGTTGCCGTGTTATATTTTACAGATATTTTAATATCCTTATCAACAAATACTTTTACCTTACCTCGAGTACCACGTTCTTGCAATTTAGTATAAATTGCTCCTCCAACTTTTTCTAATTTTGGTTCATCTAGTTTGCTAGTATCTCCTAAGCTAATAAACAATACATCACGATTATCATGTGTGATAAAAAAGCTATCTAAAAATTTACCTTTAGATTTGTTCTGTAGAAGTGTTTTATCTAACAAACCATTTGCTGATTGTGATAACTGAATGTCATCATCTACTTTATAAAAAAAATGTACTTCACAATTAGATTCACTAAAAGTGTTTGGGTCATTTATAAAATTTATTTTCATTTGATCTCCATATTTTTGTTAATAATTTTTATTTCATCCATGGAAATACCGATTTAATTCTGCCTTGATCCTTCCATTCCAGATATTCATGTATAGACTCTGGCATAGGTTGTTCTTTTTCCAATATACTGTTTAATGGTACTATCACAAGAAAATATAGGAACCAATACGCCGTTCCTATTCTACCTAGTAATACATAGAGACCTTCAGCCGGCATAGCACCCACATATGTGAGCATCATAAAGTTTAATATAAAAATAATAAACCATTGCCTGTGCATAGGTCTGAATATGCAACTTCTTATTTTACTTCTGTCTAACCAAGGTAGTAAACCTAATATTGCTATCGCACTTACCATCGCTATGACACCACCTAGTTTATCTGGTATTGCTCGTAGTATCGCATAGAAAGGTAAAAAATACCATTCAGGTACAATGTGTGCCGGAGTCACCATAGGGTTGGCAGGAATGTAATTATCCGGGTGTCCTAAAATATTTGGCATGAAAAATACGAATGCCGCAAATATTGTAAAGAACACAATCATAGCAAACATATCTTTTGCTGTAGTGTATGGGTGAAATGAAACTGTATCTCTAGTATCTTTTGGTTCAATACCTGATGGATTATTTGAGCCTACTATGTGTAAAGCAATAACATGAAGTACCACTATACCTAAAATAGCAAATGCGATTACCCAGTGTAGTACATAGAATCTATTAATGGTAGGATCATCTACTGCATATCCTCCCCATAGCCATTGTACTATCGGTTCTCCCACTAGTGGTATTGCACTGAACAAGTTTGTTATAACAGTCGCACCCCACAAGCTCATTTGTCCCCATGGTAAAGTGTATCCTAAGAACGCAGTTGCAGTCATTAAGAAAAATATTATAATTCCTAAAAGCCACATGACTTGCCTTGGCTCTTTGTATGAACCAAAATACATGGCCCTGAATATATGTAAGTAGACTGCTATGAAAAAGAACGAAGCAAGATTCATATGCATATAGCGAAGTAGCCAACCAGAGTTAACATCTCTCATAATGTGTTCAACACTAATGAAAGCATCATCGGCTGATGGTTTGTAATGCATACCCAAAGTAAGTCCTGTGATGATTAGTCCTAAAAGACAAAACATCAGTATACCACCAAAACTCCAAAAGTAATTTAAACTTCTTGGAACTTGGAAATCTAGGTATTCATATTTGAACATACGGAATAAAGGTAGTCTATCATCTATCCAACCTATCACTCCTTTGAATGGAGAGCCACCGACTTTACTTGTTTTAACTGGTTTATATTTTTGTTCTTCAGCCATTTACTACTTTCCTTAACTGCGACTTAGGAACATCGATGTTCCTTTTATCACAAACTCTTTCAATTACGCATATATCACACCGCGGTGATTTACTTTTGCAAACTTTTTTTGCATGAGTTATTAGTTGCATATGTGCGGCGTATTTGTACTTATCAGGAGTAGTTTCATTTACTGAAACACTAGACTTGCCTTCATCTAAGCTATCTGTCCATCCTAATCTCCATAACAACCTAAATACGTGTGTATCAACTGCTATATAAGGCTTGTTAAAAACAAAACGCATCACGATATCAGATGACTTCTTTCCAACTCCTGGCAGTTTCATTAATTCTTTCGGTGTGTCTGGAACTATACCATTGTATTCTTCTAATAACTTTTTACTGGTAGCAAGTATGTTCTTGCTTTTTGCATTATATAAACCTGCAGGTTTAATTGCTTCTATAATTTGTTCTTGTGTTAACTTTATCATTTCTTCAGGTGTTCTTGCTAAAGAAAATAACTGATCACAAGCAACTGCCGTTCTTGAATCTTGACTTTGTGCAGAAAGCATAACACCTATAAGACTCATGTATGCTTTTCTATGAATTTTAGCTTCTGGTTTTCTTTCGGAGTACTTAGGCCAGTAGTCACTGAGATGTTCGTATATGTAATTTATTTGTTCTGGGTTTTTCATCTAAATAGGCTCAACACGATTAACTTCTGGTATATAGTGCTTTAACATATTTTCGATTCCCATCTTTAAAGTTGCTGTGCTAGACGGACAACCACTACAAGCACCATACATCTCAAGATAGACAACTCCTTCTTTAAAGCTATGAAATATTATATCTCCGCCATCTTGAGCTACTGCTGGTCTTACTCTGTCATCCAACAGTTGTTTTATTTGTTTTTCTGTTTTGCTAACACCTACATCAGAATTAATATCGTCACAAGCAGGTGATACCTCTTCAAGAATAAATGGATTATTAGAATCATCATACTCTCTAATCATATCCATAACTTCTGTTCTAAGATCTCCCCAGTCAACTTCTTCTTTTTTTCCTACAGTAATGAAGTTAGATCCAAAAAATACATCAGCTATCCCATCGAACTGAAACAATTGATAAGCCAAAGGAGCATCTGCTTTCGGATTAGACTTTGGATCTTTTTTGTAATAAAGAGGACCCTTGTCTCCTCGTACTTCTCGAGATACTACAAATTTTAAAGCATTTGGATTAGGTGTTTGTTCATAAACTACAGCCATTGTTTCTCCTATTTTATTCTGGTTCAACTACTACTTGTAAAGGATGACCGGCCGCTCTTGCAACACTTGTACATTCTATTGCTTTCTGTTCTGCAATCTCATGTGAATAAGTTCCAACTATTCCTCTACCTTTATCGTGTATTAGCTTGGTTAACTCTTGAGAAGTGTCATGATCATGATAAAATATTTCAACCAATAACTTTACAACAAAGTCCATTGGAGTAAAATCATCATTAACAAAGACCACATTGTACTTTCCTGGTTCAGCTAACTTATCTTTAGTTTTAGTTGCTTGTGCCGATCCTGGAGATGATTCTATAGGTTTGCTTTTACTTTTATCGTCTTCCATTTTATCTTTACCGTATTTGCTCATTTATTTTTTTCTTTCAACAACATCTGGTAACACGTAATATAACTGTTCTTTCTTTTCAGTTTCATTCGAGTTATGATCCTTTTTCTTTCTTTCCAACTTCTTAAATTCTACCGGAAAGGGTCTACCATCTGCCATTTCTTTTATCTTTTGTAATTGTTCTTCAACTTGTTCCTTGTAGTATATACTAATATTGCGAGGTTGTCTATCGTTTATTAGCCTATCTATCCAAATCCTATTTTTCTCTCTTTTTATTAACCATATGTTAATACGTTCTCTATCTTCGCCTACATGATAATCCAACAAATAAAACTTACCTTGCGGAAATTCGGTTTTCTTAGGCCAACCATATATCGATTCCAATGAATAATATAAACAAATAACGGTTAAAACAGCTATCGACGTTGTAAACATCTTGGTAAAAAATTGCAATCTCCTATTGAAATTAACTCCTAGTATCAGAACGCAAACTAAAATTGCCATCGCTAGTATTATTGCAGTGTGTCCTATCAACATTATGGTACATCTCCTTGACTACCTTTTAAGGTCATTGGATATTTTAACTTATTGGTTTTTGTCACCTTGCCATCTTTATCCACATAGAATCTAAGAAATGTTACTTCTCCACCAGGAGTTGATAACACTTCTTCTCCGGAGTATATTAAAGAATAAGGATTTAATTTTTCAATCTTGATTTTAACAGGTACCTGATCACTTGGAACATATACTTCACCTTTTTTTCCTATCGTCGTTGTACTTCGAGAGAACCAATGTGCATTTACTATATACTCCCCTGGAAGTATACCTCTTATGGTAACGTGTTCTTCATTTAATAAGTTTTCAAATGTACCTGACTCGGTTACCACTGTATCATTCGATCTTCCGAGATCGTCTCGATCAAGATTGGTTAACCCTGCATCTTTATTTCTATAGTGTACTACATTGTTCGATGGATCTTTGACATATAAATCTATATCGTCATAACTTTCTGTAGGCCACGATAATGTTATCATAAATTCAGCCTTATACTCTATGTCACCCTTTTTAGTTATTGGGTTGATCATAAGGAATGCTATTATAAAAAGCATTGCTAGACCTATTGTGATATTGAACAAAAGATCTATGAAAGCTATACTAGTCTTGTAACGATCTCTTCTCATTATTCTTAATTCTTAAGTAATTTTCAAAGTGTAATTCTAATCTAAAGTATTGTATTTTTAAAAGTAAACTTGATACCAAACCAATCAATGTTGTATACAGTGCAGTACTCATTCCTAAACTCATGTTCATCAAACTTTGTTGTACACTGGTTGTATCAGCTATGTTTAGATCTGCGAACGCACCATACAACATTAATATGAAACCACTAACAGTTCCAATAAGACCCATCGTCAAACAAATCTCACTTGCAAACCATCCTGGCTCATATCTACTTTTTATGGTTTCGTCGATCTCTAAATTATTTTTTTGAATTTTTGATAACAGCCATGCCTGCCTACCACAGTAGATTGTCATGACCACGAACAGCGATAATATCGCTAAACTTATTTTAGTTTGGTCTGCGGCCCATATTTTTTCGAAAACATCCAGTTGCCATACTATGAATGTTGTTAAAAGCAATGTACAAAAAAACCACCACCACTCTAAAAAAGTTCTATTTTGTAAAAAACTGTATTGCATAATGTTATTTATATTTTTATTGTTTAAGGTTTTATGAAATAATACTGGGGGTCACCCCCCAGTATCGACGAAGTGTTAACTACTTGACTTTGATAGTTCTAGCTTGTTTGCCTTCTGGAATAATTCTTTCCATAGACACTTTTAACAAGCCATCTTTCAACTCAGCGCCGTTGACTTCTACGTCTTCAGCTACTGTGAAAGCCTTAGAGAAATATCTTTTTGAAATTCCTCTGTGCTGAAATGCGCCATCTTTATCTGCGTCTTTAGACTTGTCTTCTGTCTTTGACTTGATCGTTAGCATATTCTCAGCATACTCGACTTCAATGTCGTCTTTGCTGAATCCTGCTAATGCAACTTCGATGTCATAGGTGTTCTTACCTGTCTTCACGATGTTGTATGGCGGGTAGTTCACAGTTGGTACTGAGAAGATATCATCTTCAAACATTCTTTCGAAGTGATCGAAAACGTTATCAAACCCAACAGTTACAGGACGTAACTGGTTAAAAATAGATAGATGTTTATTAGTCATATTAACTCCTCCTTTTAAGCAAGTTTATGTTATAATGTAGATCCTATCTATAGCAATCTACATCAGTATTTATACAACTATTTGGTTGTATATATATTATATAGTAATTCTTTTTAAAATTACGACCTATTTTGGATAAATTAATTTAATTACTTTTCCAACTTCTGTGTTAGTTGGTATGTCCCCATACTCTTTTATATACAGTTCTAAAACTTTCTTATAAAATATGGTGCTATCATGATCTACTTTTTGATTTATGCTAGACAAGGAAAGGTTATCTGCATTCTGTAAAACTTGTAATGCAACACTTGATTCTGTTTGTAACTGTCTTAAAGATAATTTACTTAATTTCGAATGTTCCACCGGCTTCTTCCAACTGTTTCTTTGCGTTCTCTACTTCTTCAGATGATGCTTCTTCTAAAACTGGTTTAGGTAATGATTCGACAAATTGTTTCGACTCTAATAAACCTAGACCTTTGATTGCTTTGATGGCCTTTATTACGTTTATCTTTTTCTCACCATATCCTGTTAGTATCAAAGTTTTTTCTGCTTTTTCTTCAACTGGTGCTGATTCTGTTACCGGTGCAGAAGCTAGATTGTTCATATCAATTTCCCAAACTTCTTCTAACTTTTTAGTTAGTTCGCAGGCTTCCATTATCGTTAGTTGTCCTAGTTTATCAACCAATACATTTATTTTGTCAGACATATATTTCCTTTCTTATAGTTATGGCGGAGCATACGGGATTCGAACCCGTGGTCTTCGCCGTGACAGGGCGACGTGTTAACCGCTACACTAATGCTCCAAAATATTTTGGTCATTGTTAAGCTATTTCCATTCTATTCTTAATATCTTGATAAAATGCATCTATTAACATTTTGATTGCTTCAGGTTCTGGTATACCTCGACTTCGTAGATAAAATACTTGTTCTTGATCTAATGGACCTGTTGTTGCACCATGTGAACAAATTGTGTCATCGTTCTTAATATCTAATTCTGGTTTTGAAAACGCAAAAGATTCATCATCTAATAATAAATTTTTATTCAACATATGACTTTCACAGCCTGTTACATTTTTTGGAATAGTAATTTTTCCTTCAAAGATACTTTCACACTCTTTGTTTACAAATCTAAAATCTTGATCACACTTTGATTTCTTACCTTTGTGTGTTACCGTTGTAATAACTTTCGGATCTCTTCCTTCATTGTGAAATAAGCCATACATCTCGCAAGAAGCATTTTCTTCTAAGTCTACATTAATCCTTACATCGACTCCAGCACGATCATGAAAAAATAATCTAGCAGATGAGTTTGGTTTAAGAGTATAATTTAAAACGGAATCTTTTTCTAGATTTATAGTTTCTTTATACGTATCTTTTATTTCCATTATCCTACAGAACCTTCCATACTAACTTCTAATAATTTATTTGCCTCAACGGCAAACTCCATAGGAAGTTTTTGAAATACTTCTTTACAAAATCCAGACACTAATAAGTTTGTAGCATCTTCTTCATTTATGCCTCTGCATCTCATATAAAATAACTGATCTTCATCTATCTTAGATGTAGTTGCTTCATGATTACACGTACTCTTTCTAGTTTTACTATCTATGTAAGGAATAGTTATAGCAGAACATTCACTACCCATCATTAATGAATCGCAGGCAGTAAAGTTTTTGGCTCCTATTGCACGTTTGCCAACTTGAACCAATCCTCTATATGTGTTAGTAGACTTACCTGCACTTATTCCTTTTGATATTATTGTGCTTTTAGTATTTTTACCAATGTGTATCATTTTTGTTCCTGTGTCAGCTTGTTGATAACCATTTGTTAATGCTACACTGTAAAACTCTCCTACTGAGTTATCTCCTTTTAAAACACAACTCGGATACTTCCATGTCAAACGACTACCTGTTTCAAACTGCGTCCATGTAATTCTTGAGTTTTCTCCTTTACACAAACCTCTTTTAGTTACAAAATTGTAGATACCACCTTTACCTGTTTCTGGATCTCCTGGGTACCAGTTCTGTATTGTTGAATATTTTATTTCTGCATCTTTCATAGCAACCAGTTCTACGTTAGCGGCGTGTAATTGATTCTCATCACGCATAGGTGCTGTACAGCCTTCTAAGTAACTTACACTGCTACCTTCATCAGCAACAATTAAAGTTCTCTCAAACTGTCCTGTGTTGGCGGCATTGATTCTAAAGTACGTTGACAACTCCATAGGACACTTTGTATTTTTTGGAATATACACAAATGTACCATCTGAAAAAACTGCTGAATTAAGAGTAGCAAAATAATTGTCTGAACGTGGAATAACTGATCCTAAATATTTTTTAACAAGTTCAGGATAGTCTTTTACTGCTTCAGAAAAAGAACAAAATATAATTCCTTTTTCTAATAATTCTTTATGATATGTCGTAGCTACGGAGACAGAATCAAAAACTGCATCAACGGCCACACCTGCTAGTTTGGCTCTTTC
>CESN01045983.1_pt1 | contig 45737 bp, 57 predicted proteins | sample 531181 | NCBI WGS metagenome assembly CESN01 (sample SAMEA2621990, study PRJEB7988) | marine metagenome | isolation source: saline water (ENVO:00002010), including
AAAAAAAAACTCCGCTAATAACTATTCCGAGGAACAATTAATGCGGAGCTTTAGTTGCCGTGTGATTTAAGCACTACTCCCACAGCGTACTTAGAGGCGTCGAAGTGCTACCTTCCCTCTACTTTCACCACCAAGCAATCAGCCGAAACTTACTTCTTGATGAGTGCTAAAAGCTTACGCTCTTAGTTAAAAACAAATTACTATAAACATCAAATTAACGATATCTCCGTATAGTTGATTTTTTGATTGGTCTGTGAAAAGTGTGGATTATTTTTTTCTTCGAAAATACCATGGATATTGAAAATCCATCGACCATAACCCTAGCCTTTTTTCTTTTGCATAATTTTCATCCTCAACGAATTTTTTTGAATATTTTCTGTAAGCAAAAGCATATCCATTTTTAACAAGATACTTTGATAAACTTTCATTATTGACGTAACATTCCGCAACCACTCTTTTATAGCGATCAACAGCTTTCTTTTGACAGTTTACTTTTTTTTTTCCAATTTTTTCAATTAATTTTTTTTTTGATAATTCTCCACATTTAATGTGTATATTGTTGTGTATACACGTTTGAGACAATTCTGGTGCATCGATACCGTGGAAACGATATTTAATTTTAGCAATATGAATTGTGTCACCATCAATAATTTTAATATTTTGGGCATTAAGTAAAGATGGTAAAAAGAAAAATAAAAAAAAGTATTTCATTTAAAAAATGATATACCTTTTTATGTTTAACTTTGATTGGCATCTTTGAATTTGCAAACGATATTTTTTTGCAGTTTTTGCAACCGTTTTTGCATATGGAATTGACTCTGGTCTAGTCTTATTTGTCCATCCATTGTAATAATATAGATATTGTTTAAAATAATTTTTTTTGGATACTCTCATTTTTCTTGAAGTTTGATCAACATACCAACCAACAAAATCTGAAGCATCTTTAAACAAAACTCTTGTTACATATTTTTTTCCAGTACTTTTTTTATAAACTTCCCATGTATCCTCTATAGCTTGGGAATAACCTAACGAACTTGATTTTCTTTTCCAAGGAATAACCTTGAATAACTTTGTTCTTTCAGGTCTAGCAAGCCAATCATATCCACTTTCTTTTTTTATAATAGCCATTTGTAACTCAATTGGCGCTCCCCACTTTCTTTGAGAGGCATTTGCAAACTTGTACCATAAATATTTTTCATTAAATATAGCGCATGCATTAACAGTGTTTTTTGGAATAGAACTGCAGGCAAAAATGAAAAAAAACGACAAAAATAAAAAATTTTTTTTTAACTGATTCATTAAATGATATAATAAAATACAATTTATATGAGTAAAGAAAATGATAGAAAAACTAGGATTTAATTTTGAAAATACTTACGCCAGTTTGCCTGAAATTATGGCAACGAAAATATCTCCTACTACAGTAAAAAAACCAGAATTAGTAATTTTAAATCAGACATTAGCTAATTCTTTAGGACTTGATTTCTCTAAAGTTTCGGATAATCAAAGTGCAGAAATATTATCTGGAAATAAACTTATCAAAGGTTCTATTCCACTAGCACAAGCTTATTGCGGTCATCAATTTGGTAGCTTTGTTATGCTAGGAGATGGGAGAGCCATTTTATTAGGAGAACACTTAGACTCAAAAAAACAAAGATGGGATATACAATTAAAAGGTTCTGGTAAAACACCTTACTCTAGGGGGGGGGATGGTCGAGCTGCATTAAGTCCTATGCTTAGGGAATATATCATTAGTGAAGCAATTCATTTTATGAATATTCCGACAACAAGGAGTTTAGCAGTTGTTAAGACAGGTGAGGATGTGTTGAGAGAAACTTTACAACAAGGAGCAGTTTTAACACGTATTGCTTCCTCTCATTTACGAGTAGGCACATTTCAATATATTGCTTCAAAACAAGATATAACTACACTTAAAACTTTAGTTAATTATTCTATTGAGCGTCATTATCCAGAATTATTTCAAGCACAAAATAAAGCAATTGCGTTGTTTAACTCTGTAATGAAAAGACAAATAAAACTTATAGTAAATTGGATGCGTGTTTCTTTTATTCATGGTGTAATGAATACAGATAATATGTCAATTTCAGGTGAAAGTATTGATTATGGCCCATGCGCGTTCATGGATCACTATGATGCCAAAACGGTATTCAGTTCTATAGATCACTATGGTCGTTACGCATTTGGTAGTCAACCAATTATTGGACAATGGAATTTAGCAAGATTTCTAGAAAGTCTATTTCCTCTTCTCGATCGAAATGAAAAAAAAGCTGAAAAAATCGCCAATGAATTGATTAAAAAATATGAAAATTTGTTTGCTGAGGAATATCATCAGATGATGAAAAATAAACTAGGTATGATTTCAGATGAAGATCAAGATAAAAATATGATGAGTGATTTATTTAAAATGATGCATAAAAATCAAGCCGATTACAATAATACATTTAGGTATTTGATTAATGGAAAATTCCCACAAGGAAAACTTCTAAATGATCCAGACTTTATTATTTGGGAAGCGCAGTGGAAAAAACGTCTGTCTAAAAATCAAAATAGTGAGGACGCTTATCAATTAATGATGAAACATAATCCTGTATTTATTCCAAGAAATCATAAGGTTGAGCAAGCGCTAGCAGCAGCGGATAAAGGTGATATGTCAAAATTTTTATCTTTGTATGAGGTTATCACAAAGCCTTATGTTGAAAATGCCGATCTTGAAGAATACGCAAAACCTGCTCCGGCATCAGATCGTGTATATAAAACATATTGCGGAACTTAGTTATTATTTTAAAGTAAAACAATGAATATTAAAAAAATTAATAAAACAAGAAAAAAACTTACAAAATTTATTAATAAAGTTAATAAATTTAATAAAAAAAAAAAGAAAGGAAAAAAATGAGCGAACAGATTATTATGAATCTTATATCTTTAGTATTGGGTATTATGTTATTTTTTTCATTTATCTTAGCTCCGATGATTTTTAAAGTTTTGTCACCAGAAAACGCTGGTATATTCGTACGTGCAATTTTTCCTTATTATTATTTAGTAAATTTACTTATACTTGGTGTGATTTCTATTTTTTATATTTTTTATAAAACATTTACCTTAGACTTTTATTTAATCTTAACTACAGCATTATTGTTTCTTTTTAACTTAATTTTTTTAATGCCTAAAATTAATCAATACAAAGACCAAAAAAATGAAAGGGCTTTTAAAATCTCTCATTTTATTTCTGTGATTATAAACTTTTCACAACTTATCGCTCTCGGTATTATATTAATATAAAAGATTTAATACTTAGGCGCTTTAAGCGATTCTGTTCTTAAAATTATTTAAAATACTCTCTACTTTTTTATAGTTCCCAGAAAGTGAATTTTTTGTATCAATATAATACCTGTCAAGCTTGTTCATATCATAATTGATTTCTTCAAAAATTTTTATTGCTTCATCGTGACTTCTCTTAAGTTCAAATGCCAATCCTTTTAGTTTGGCGTCGTTACTTTCTTCAGCAATTTTTTTGGAAATTATACTTGCCCTTTTTAACAAAGCGAAAGCTTCTTCCTCTTTCTTTACATCTTTCTTTTTAAAAATATTTAAAAATGAAAACATTAAGAATATACTATGATGATTTGTTAAAAATTTAAACTGATTTAGATTTAAAGTTTTTAGTCCACATTTTATCTAATATGTAATACCAAAAACCATTTATTGTTGGCTCTACCATAGCCACTAAGCCGGCTTCAAATAAACTAGCACCTGTTAAAACAGATACAACTGTCATTGCAATAATTACATGACCACAGGTATAAACTAATGCTCTACCCAAGCTCGTGCCTGCAATCACATTAAAAATTTCTTTTTTTAATTCTGTCATAAAGTTTAGCCTTGGCTAAACTTATTACTTGTCATTCAAAAAAGCAAATGCTAATTTAGGATTAATTTGGTAAAAATTATGAAAATATCTAGATCTAGTAGTCCAGAAAACTTTAGCACCACTAAAACCAGAAAAAATATCGAACTTTTTGAGGATTATGTTGAAGCTATTAACGAAATTAATTTCAACAAAGGTTTCGTAAAGAATGTAGATCTTTGTAAATACTTTGGTGTTTCAAACGCTACAGTGTGCAAGAATATAAAAAGATTAATTAAAGAAGAGCTGGTTGAAAGTGAAAAGTATAGAAGTATTTTTTTAACAAAAGCCGGAAAAATATTAGCTGAGAAGTCAAATACAAGACATGAAGTACTTTATAAATTTTTAACTAAACTTGGAGTACCAATTAGAATAGCTGAGATTGATTCTGAAGGTATGGAGCATCATGTCAGTAAGGAAACTCTTAATATTATGAAAAAATTTAATAATTCTAATTAACTACGCTGTACTGATAACCAAACCATTTAATTAATCCACCTGCTGCTGGCATTGTACAATTAACCCGTCCTCGTCTTTTTTTAAATGGCAAATCAAAAATTAATTCAACTTCACTGTCACTAATAAAGTTTAATTTGGTATTTTTCCAGCTTCCGCCTGAATTATCAAAACAATTAATACTTTTCACGTTTTCGTTAAATTCTAATTTCATGTTTGTAGGGTTATTTTTTGAATTCAAAAGAATTGTTCTTGGTTCATATGACTTTAAATTAAAAGCCCTAGATCTTAGAATACTTTTAAATCGTTTTAACTTTCCATAATTTTCATTTAAGCTAAATCTTGGCAGATAGTAGATATTTTCATTTAAACTTATGACGCCTGAATGCTGGCCAAAAATAATTTTATATTTAAATGTTTTAATAAGTTCTATTAAATCCGAACTTGTTTCACCAAATGTATGAGCATATAAATCTGGAATAAATTTTAATTCTTTTAAATAATTTTTATGTGATTTTTCTATATCTTTTTTCACCTCACTAATTTTCATATCAACAAAATACTCGTGACTCCAAGAATGACCACCGATAGTTACTAAACCAGAGTTTTTTAATTCTCTAATTTGATCCCAAGTCATGTAGTTTGGATGATTGTTATTTATTTCTCTTGTGTTAACAAAAATAATAAAAGGAATTTTTTTTTCTTTTAATATAGGCCAGGCATTCTCGTAAAAGCTTTTAAAAGAGTCATCTACGGTAAGAAGAATATATCTTTTTTCAAATTTCTCTCTCTTAAGTATTTTTCTTTTAAATATAGATGGATTGATAAACTCCATACCGCTTTTTTCAATTTCATTAATATGGTTTTGAAACATTTCTACAGAAACATTGGTGCTCGGATATTTTGCCTCTCCTACGCGATGATACATTAAAGAGATAATACCCATTTCATCCGAAACTGATTGAAGCGGAATAAAAGAAAATAAAAAAATAAATATAACTTTTCTCATTTATTTAATTCGTATCCTTTATTTAAATCATACCCTTTAAGTTTATATTCCCATTTTCCTTTTTTATATAACTCCTGATGCACTATCATATTAGTTTTTTTATCGAACCATATTTGAGTTTTAAGTTCTTTACCTCTTATATCGAAGACTTTTGTATCAAAAGTTTGATTTAAAACTGTAAGCTTTTCTTCTTTCAAAAATCTTACTTTTTGATCTTGTATTTTGCAAGTAATTCCAGAAACTTGAATTGGAACAGTAAGAATATCATGATTCCAATAAGATGAAATTAAAAATAGTTTTTCAAAAAATCCATTATATTTTGTTCCATTAATTTTATATTTATTTTTTTTTAGCACTATGTCACAAAATTTTGACTTTCCGTTATCGTCGGTTATTGATTTAAAACTGACTAATTTTCCTGATTTATTGTAAATTTCAGTACCTTTAGACTGATATTTATAAAGTGTGATACCAAATTTTTTAATTCCAAATTCAATAGTATTTTTTACTTCTACATTTCCATTTTTATTCCATTTAAAATTAATTAAATGTGTGCCTGCATACTTGGCGTTACGATAAATTTCAAATTCTAGATTCTGAATATTAGAGTGATGAAATATATGAGCATTGCAAAAACCTATATTTAATGTGATCAATAAAAAGTATATAAATGTCTTCATTTAATATTCATATCTTGTAATGAAAATTCTTAAAAGTAAAAGAGATCTTATTTTATGTCATTAGATGTATTTTTAAAATTAATTGAAGTAATTTTTCCAGTATTTTTCATAATTGGAATAGGTTATTTGTTTGGTAAAAAAAACCCTAATTTTAATAATGGCATTATTACATCTTTTGCAGGCAAAATTGGGGTACCCTCACTATTATTTTACTCGCTGGCAGCATCTAGTACTTTGAATTTTCATACTTTTATTAAGTTTGGATTTATAACGTTTCTATTAGTTGGCTGTTTCGCAATAATTGGAATTATAATACTCAAGATTTTAAGAAGAGATATAGTATCAGAATTGAGTCCAATAATTTTACCTAATACCGCGAATTTAGGATTACCTATCTGCTTATTCGCCTATGGAGAAAAAGGTTTTTCAATAGCAAGTTCAATTGCTGTTATAGTGATGTTTTTGCATTTCACATTAGGAATTTTTATTGCTAGTAAAAAATTTAGCTTAAAGCCTCTTTTGGAATCTATACCAATGTATATTTTATTATTATCTAGCTTGATGCTTTACTATGAGATTGAAGCTCCAATTTTTTTAGTAAATACGACAATGCTGATAGGTTATGCTGCTATTTTTTTAATACTAACCTCACTCGGCTTTACTTTAAGTGGACTTAAAACTAAAAATTTTAAAAAAAACCTCGTAATATCTTTAACTAGATTAACCATTGGTCCAATAATTGCTATAATCATAATTAAATATTTTAAATTAACAGGTTATGAAGCTGGTGTCCTGTTGATTTGTGCATCAATGCCATCAGCTATATTAAATTTTCTTTTGGCAAAAATGTATTCTACCAAGGAGAATTCGGATAACATTGCTTCTGTTATTGTGATAACTACAACTTTAGGATTTTTTACAATTCCAATTATTGTTTTTTTATCTTTAAAGTTTTTTAATTAATTATTTTTTTGGTTCTTTCTTTGACTCTTTTTCTGTGGGTGATTTTTGTGGAGAACTACTCATATTATTTTGTTGCAAATATTTACCAACATATCCTCTGTTATATGTAAACAAATATGGGTCTTGTCTGACTAATCCTGCACAATATGCTGTTGTATCATCAGTTTTAATTCCCTTTGATTGGATATCCTTTTTACAATTATTTAAATATCTTACATCTCTATATTGCTCTTCGATTTGTAGTCCTAAAAACATTGCGAGCATAATTGCAATAATAAATAATAATATATTTGTGCCTTTCATAATTCTTGTAGGTATTTTGTATCGACTAAGATGTCAATTTAATTGGGGCGAGTAATATGTCAAAAAAAAACTACATAATTAAATACTCTTTAAGTTCGGGTTTATTATATAGTCTTCAGAGTGTGCACGAATATTGCACTCACGCAATGTTACAAGCATTCGAGGTATAGAGTTTTCTGGCTGTTGCTGGTTTAAGGCATCAATTGTGAAACTCTATAAAACTTAGATTTCTCCTTAAACTAATTGTTAAACCTTTTAACTCATGACTGTAAATTATTTTTTTACCATATTATATGGTTTTGTTGCACACATTAGTTATGCAAATTATGCATATATTGTTTTGTACCCTTTTTTTCAAGTGTAAAAAGATGTATTCTTAAATTAACATTAAAGGAGTTATCATGAGTCATTGCGAAAAAATCGAGGGTATTAAAGATCCTGATAATGAGTCGAAAAGTTACATATTTAACCATATGATGCTTAGAATTAAAGATCCAAAGAAATCATTAGAATTTTATTCAAAAATAATGGGAATGAGAATGGTAAAAAAATTTGATTTTCCCTCAATGAAATTCTCTTTATACTTTTTAGGTAATCTATCAGATGAGGAAGTAAAAAATGTTCCAGCAGATTCTTATGAAAGATCAGTTTGGACGTTTAAACAAAAGGGCCTTTTAGAATTGACGCATAATTGGGGTGCGGAAAACGACGACAGCGTAAAATTTCACGATGGAAATGTTGAGCCAAAAGGGTTTGGTCATATTTGTTTTTCGGTACCTGATGTTTACGCAGCGTGTAAAAGGTTTGAGCAATATAAAATGGAATTTATCAAAAAGCCTGACGATGGATCGATGAAACCTTTGGCTTTTGTCAAGGATCCTGATGGCTATTGGATAGAGATAATAGAAGCAAATGCAACTGCTAATATTGCGAAAAAATTAGGCAAAATTTAAATTAATTTTTAAAAAACAGCTTTAAAGTTAAACACAAAGAATACTTTTGCGTGAATTATAAAGTATATTGCAGGGCATTATTTTTGAAAATAATATACTTTAATTTTATTAAAATTTTTGTTAACGTTATAAAAAATTAATTCTGTAAAATTTTATATCTTAATCTTTAAGAGAGGCTTAGTTTTAAACTCAATTTATATAAAAAAATTAATAAGACTTTATTCTTTATAAGATTTAATAAATCTTTGACTAGCAATACTAATTTATGGTAGTTTATTTTTAATAAATAGATTTTAAAAAAAGGGGGAGTTTTTGAAATTTATATTCTCTAGTTTCCTTTTTTTTAAAAAACAAGAAAGGAAAAAATGACTATTACCAGAAGAAATCTTCTACTAGGTGCGGCATCTGCAATTGCTTATACTCAACTAAGTACTTTGCAAACAAAAGCAGATATTAAAATTGCATCAAAAGCAGGAGATCAACAAATGGTTGCGTCTATGTGTAGGGCGTTATACCCCCACAAACGTTTTGCAGAAAACATCTACATGGATGTAGCTGCAGGTGCTATCAAAAAGGGAAACGCAGATACCGGATCTAAAATAATGTTTAGAGTTGGCTTAGATGGCTTACAGGCGAAAAAGTTTGATAAGCTCAGTTTTAAAAAGCAGACTAAATATTTGAAATCAATTGAAGGATCTCCGTTTTTTAATTTAGTTAGAGGTCACACGACTGTTGCATTATATGATCATAAACAAGTATGGAAAATTCTCGGTTATGAAGGGGATAGTTTTAGCAAAGGTGGTTATAAAAAAGGTCAATACGATGATTTGGATTGGCTCCCAAATCCTAGGATCGAAGAACATCCTGATCTTGCTGCTTTTTTAAATGATAGTTCTCCAACAAAATATGCTTCAAGTAAAATAATTAAAACTAATTAAAGGGGAAAAGCATAATGAAAATTGATAAAAAAGAAAAAGCAGTAGTTATAATAGGTACCGGCCCTGGTGGTGCAACGGTTGCTTATGAATTAACAAAACGTGGAATACCAGTAGTTTCTTTAGAAGCTGGACCACGAATAATGAAAGAAGAATACAAAAACGACGAGTGGCCAGCATTTAGTCAAATGGCATGGTTAGACAAAAGAACAATGAGTGGTAACGCTAGAATTGTAAAAGATTTTAATGGATTACCATCTTGGTTAGTAAAAGCAGTTGGCGGAACAGCAACACATTGGGCAGGTGCAACTCCTCGATTTTTAGATTACGAGTGGAAAACAAAGTCAACTTATGGAAATGTCAAAGGCGCAAGTCTTCTAGATTGGCCAATTGACGGAAAAACTATGAAGCCGTACTACGTCAAAGCTGAAAATGCCATAGGTTCAACGCATAGAGGCGGAAGACCTCCATTACCAGCAAATAATAATTACAAAGTATTTGCAGAAGGTGCGAAGAGAAATGGCTATAAATTTTATGCAACTGGTCCTTACGGAACAAATGCAGCTCCGTACGATGGTAGACCTGCATCCATTCAAGATGGCTTTAACTTTCAAGGTGATAAAAGTGGTGCTAAATGGAATCCTAATGTAAGAGAAATTCCAAGAGCATTAAAAACTGGTAAGTTAGATCTCAGACCAAACTCACAAGCGGTCCAACTTACTCACGACAGCAAGGGTAAAGTTGATGGTGTCTTATATATTGACACTAAAACTAAAGCATTACATAGACAAGAAGCAAAAGTTGTTTGTGTTGCTGGAAATTCAATTGAAACACCCAGACTATTTTTAATGAGTGCCTCTTCAATGTTCCCAAATGGGCTAGCAAATAGTTCCGATCAAGTCGGTAGAAACTACATGAGACATTTGACGGGCTCTGTTTACGCAACATTCGATAAACCAGTAAATTTTTATCGCGGTGAAACAATGGCTGGCTTTTTTGCAGATGAAGTGAAAAATAATCCTAAAAGAGGTTTTGTTGGAGGGTATTATCTTGAAACTCTAGCATTAGGCCCCTCGTTTATGGGTGCTTTTTTAGAACCTGGCGGATGGGGAAAAGACTTTGCTGATATGATGGATGCATACCAGAACATGGCTGGCATGTGGATCGTTGGTGAGGATATGCCTCAACCAAATAATAGAATTACATTAGGATCTTCAAAAGACCAATTTGGTTTACCAGCTCCTAACGTACATTTTGACGATCATCCTAATGATACTGCTATGAGAGAGCATGCTTATAAGGTTGGTGAAAAAATTTATAAATCTGTAGGCGCGGTTCAGACATGGAGAACTACTCCTTATCCTCACACTCACAACTTAGGTTCAATGAGAATGAGTTCTAAAAAGAAGGATGGAGTTGTTAACAAGTGGGGCAGATGTCATGACATAAAAAATCTTTTTGTGTCTGACGGTTCTGTAATGACTACTGGTGCGGCATGTAACCCGACTTTAACAATTGTAGCTTTAGCAATCCGTCAAGGAGAATATTTAGCTAGCCAACTAAAAAAAGGTAATATCTAAATATTTATAAACTATATTAATTAATTTATAAAAAAGGCCTCAAAAAATAGAGGCCTTTTTTATTTCAGTAAAATCAAAAAAGAATAATTAAGGAAAATTTATGAATTATGAAAAAATTAAATTAGATATTGAAAAATTTGTAATTAACAGAAATTGGCAAGACTACCACACACCAAAAAACCTTAGTATGGCTTTAGCTAAAGAAGCTGCCGAGTTGTTGGAATTATTTCAATGGCAAATGCAAAACGAGAAGGCTTACCCAAAAGCTACTAAGAAAGAATCTGTGCAAGATGAAATAGCAGATATTTTTTTTTATCTTGTTAGATTTTGCCAAATCACTGATATAGATCTTGAAAGAGCCTTCTATTATAAAATGAAAAAAAATGTTAAAAAATATCCAAACTTTAATAAATAATAAAAAAATGTTTTTTATTCTTAAAGTGCTATTAGCTGCTTTAATAATTTCTGGTGCTAGTTGGATCTCCGGAAAGCATCCAAAACTAGCTGGATTTATTGTAGCTTTACCGCTCGTAACTTTAATTGTATTAGTGTTTTCATATATTGAACACAAAAATGTAGAGGCTACGATTACTTTTGCAAAAAGCATTTTAATAGGAGTGTTTGCAAGTTATTTTTTCTTTGTACCCTTTTTCTTTGCAAAAACTTTAAACATGAATTTTTGGGCAATTTATTTTTCAGGTCTTGCGTTATTAATTGTGGCATATTTCGTTCATAAATTTATTGTTTCTTTTTTTTAAATTTATTTAAAGATATTAGAATTCTTTAGCTGTTTCAAATCTTTTAAGTGGACTTTCATTAATTGGTAAATGCATTAACGTCGCAAAAAAAGATAGCGCAATTGATAAATACCAAGCGTAATCATAGCTACCAAAATTATCGAAAAAATATCCTCCAAGATAAGCACCCGAAAATGATCCAAATTGATGACTTAAAAATACTATACCGGACAACATTGCTAAATATTTTGTCCCAAACACTTGGGCGACAATTCCAAAAGTAGCTGGTATTGTAGCCAGCCATAGGAAGCCGAAGCAAATACCAAAACCTATTGCTACAAAGTTAGAAGCAGGAAGAACCAAAAATAATATTATTGTTATTCCTCTTAAAAAGTACAAAGCACTTAATAATAATTTTTTAGAATATTTATCTGCTAAGTATCCCATAGATAATGTTCCAAAAATATTAAAAAGTCCTATCAAAGACAATATAGCTGCACCTGTCCAGCCATCTAAACCTCGCTCAATCACATATTTAGGGACATGTGTAGCAACTAAAGTGATTTGAAACCCACAAACAAAAAAACCTGCCATTAAAAATAAGTAACTTTTATAACTTATAGCTTCTATGAAAGCGTGTGATAAAGACTGGTCAACTTTATTATCAATTTTATTATTTTTATTAATTTTGGGCTCCTTTAACATCACAGACAACAAAGCTGCAATCAAAAGAATAACTACAAAAATATTAAAAATATCTTGCCATAAATAATAATTAAAAAGGGTACTCGAAAAAATTGGATAAAGAAACATTCCTACACTTGCAAATGCAGTAACTAAACCAGCTGCTTTGGCTCTATTATAATTTGGAAAATGTTTTGCAACAGTGGGTACTATAATTGGAGCCGCGGCTCCACCTAATCCCACTCCAACCAAAATACCTAGGTTAATTTGGAACAAATAACCAGTGCTGTTTAAATTACCTAGTGAGTAAATTCCAAAACTATAAATTAATAATGCAATTACAGTAACTTTATTAGCACCGTATTTGTCAGCAGCCATACCGAATATTGTTGCAAATATTCCCCACACAATCGCTTGAATTCCAATAGCCAGTCCAAAATAAGTATTTGAAATATCTAAATCATTTTCAAAAAACTGAAAAAATAATCCATATGTTTGTCGTATACCCATTGAAACAGAAACTATAAAACACCCAATTATCAAGGTTACAATTGCTGCTTTACTTTCAAAAAACTTATTTACTTTTATATTCATAATTCAAATGACACTGTATCATTAAGGTTTATTTGTCCAGAACTTATTGGCTTTAAATATATTCCAAAATCAATATGCCCATAAATTTCATTTAACTTCTGTGGAAAATTTAAATCTTGTTTATCTGATTTATAAGGATAATTTGTTGCTTTACATCTTGGAATGTTAGAAAAAACTTTGAAAACAACTTTTCCTATCATAATATTTTTATTAATAAATTTTAATTCTTCCATTGGTTTTATAGTATCAATTATGATATTTGCACGAAACCTTTGATGATCAATACTCAGACCGGTTTTAATTTCAAAATCTTTTAACGTTTCTAGATTAATTAATGAAATAACATTATCGTTGATCATATCATAAAAAGGTACTTTATTATTATATAACAGGTATATCTCTTTATTTTGAAGAATATTTTCTTTTCTTTTTAAGTAAGATACAGCGTTTTGTAATTCATTAAATTCAATTTTAGAAATTGAAATTAGTTTTTTACCTTTAAAATATATTTCTAATTTACTATTTAAGAATTTTACTTGATAGTTGTTTAAAATAGGTGTGTTTTTAACGCTCAGATAACTCTGATTATTTCGAAGATATTGTTTATTTTGAAACTTAATCGCATTTTCCTTAGACATATTTCTTACAAACGCAAAAATTCGATCATTTTCTATTCCAAGGTCTTTGAATATTCTTACTTCATTACTTTCTACAAAATTAAATGACTTTATTGGTGAATAATATATTTTTTTTATTTGAATTTTTTTATACATTCTGATCTATTTAGATTATGCCAGAACACATGCAAGAATACAGTGACACTATTTTTTCAAATTTATCTCGCGGAGATTTGATTCAAATTGTAACTATATGTTTAGTAATATGTTATTTAATGTATAATTTTACAAAAAAAAAATGATTGATCTTAAAAAAAACCTAGATTTACTAAAAAAGTATAAAAAAGAAATCATTTTTACAATTGCAATAGCTATAATGTGTTTCTCTATAGCGTTATGGGCCTTAGCCATGAATCATATTAAGTATCAAAATATCCTTGGCACATTCAAAATCATAAATAGCCATTCTCAAAACGCATATTATAAATGATTAAAAAAATTATTTTACTCGGAGCTATACTACTTCCATTTTTAATATACTACATATCTGCTTATATAACTAAAAGAGATAGTAATAAAAAATTTCCTATTATTATTTTATCTCTTATCAGCTTAATATTATTAGCAAGTGTTCTAATTTTTTTTAGATTTACAGATAAAGATCCGTCGGACGGGATATATATTCCACCAAAATTTAAAAATGGAAAAATAATATCTCCTAAAACCAAATAATGTTAAAATATCCACATACCAACAATGTTTATAACTTTTAAACACTAATAGTTTTATTACCTTTAAAAAAGGACATCAAAAAGAGAACATTAATTATAATAGTAACAATATATAAACATCTATATTGACGCATATTCTCTTTGATGTTTCTTCCGCTCGTTGGTTAAAAGTAATTTTTTCCTTAGCCTTAAATTTTTTGGAGTAACTTCTAATAACTCATCGTCATTGACATAAGACATCATTTCTTCTAGTGACATTTTTACGGGGGGGATTAATGATATTAAACCATCACTACCTGCGGCTCTTACATTTGTTAGTTTTTTTCCCTTTAAAACATTTATTTCAAGATCGTTATGTCGGTTATGTTCACCAACTATCATTCCTTGATAAACTTTAGTTTGTGGTTCAATAAACATTAAACCTCGACTCTGTAAATTAAATATTGCGTATGCAATAGCCTCTCCACTTTCAGTTGCTATTAAAGCGCCATTTCTTCTTCCTTTAATAACACCTTTAAACTTACCATAAGTGTCAAATACACGATTTAAAACTCCTGTGCCTCTAGTATCTGTTAAAAATTTACTCTGATACCCAATCAAACCTCTAGAAGGTGCTTTAAAAATAATTCTTTTCTTATTTTGACCAGTATCTCTCATCTCTATCATCTCGCCTTTTCTCTGGTTAAGTGAATCTATAATTGTGCTAGAATATTCCTCATCAACATCTATTGTCACTTCTTCTATTGGTTCAAATTTTTCTCCATTTTCTTCTTTAAATAAAACTTTAGGTCTTGAAACAGAAAGTTCAAATCCCTCTCTTCTCATAGTTTCAATCAAAACACCAATTTGCAACTCTCCTCTTCCACTAATTTCAAATGAATCTTTTTTATCATTTTCTTTAAAGGAAATAGCAACATTAGTTTCAGCCTCTACTAATAATCTATCTCTTATAATAGTTGATGTAACTTTTTTTCCCTCTAATCCTGAAATTGGCGAGTCATTAACTGTTATTGTAACTGACATTGTTGGAGGATCAATTGGTGTTGATTTTAAAGCAGTATCAACATCTACATGGCATATAGTATCTGAAACTGATGTAGTTTTAAGACCAGCTACACAAACGATATCTCCAGCCATTATGTTATCTGCAGGAACTTTTTTAGTGCCTGAAAACGTGAATAGTTTAGTTAATCTTCCATCTTCAATTTTTTGATTATTTAAATTTAAAGATTTTACTATATCATTTACTTTTGCAATACCGTGAACAACTCTCCCAATCAAACATCTTCCGAAAAATGCATCAGAATGTAACAATGTTGAGAGCATTGCAAAAGGCTTACTTAAATCAACATCTGGCTCTGCTACATGGTTTAAAATTAAATCTAGTAATGGATGTAAATTTTCTTTTTTATCTTCAAGTTCAAAATTACACCAACCATCCCTTCCAGAGGCATACAATACTGGAAAATCTAGTTGTTGATCACTTGCATCGAGCGCAACAAAAAGATCGAAGATCTCATTTATAACCTCTTTTGCTCTTGAGTCTGATCTGTCAACTTTATTAATTACCACTATAGGTTTCAATCCTTGAGCAAGAGCTTTTGATAATACGAATTTTGTTTGTGGCATCGGTCCCTCTGCAGCATCGACTAAAAGTATTACACCATCTGTCATACACAATATTCTTTCAACCTCACCACCAAAATCAGCATGACCTGGAGTATCAATAATGTTTATCCTTGTATTTTTCCAAACTACTGATGTAGGTTTTGCCAAAATAGTAATACCTCTTTCTTTTTCAAGATCACCACTATCCATAACTCTTTCTTCTATTTGCTGGTTATCTCTAAACAAACCACTTTGCTTTAATAAATTATCAATTAATGTAGTTTTGCCATGGTCAACATGTGCAATGATTGCAATATTCCTTAAACTTTTTGTCATAAAAAAGCGCTTAATACACTTTATTAACTGATTTACTAGTTAATAATCTTTTAGCTTAAATATTTCAATTAATGGCAATAACACTTACTTTTTTTTTATCATCACCAAATTTGTAAATGTTTTGTTGACTACTTATAATTGAAGATATTGAAGCTAAAAACATAAAAAATAACATTATGATAATTTTTTTCATAATTGTGTTTTTAATTATAAATAAGTCATTCTTTGTTCCAGAATGTGTCATTTGAATGACAATTATTTTTAACGATACTTATTTTTTAAATATAAAGCAAAAGCTATAATTTCATAAAATATCGCGAAAAAATGATAAAATATTGGAAGACTAAAAACTTTATATAAAAAATTAAGTTTTGGAATATTAGACCACACAATTAAAAAAGCCTTAGCGCCTTTAACTAATTTACCTTCATTCAGAACGTGTAATCTTCTTGATAGTTGATCTTTATTTAAATTTGTTAATAAAGCTTCTTTGTTGTTTATATCAAACCACTCTAATTTATTTTTCATTTTTTTGTAAATATCAATTTCTTTTTTACAAATCTCGCAAGATTCATTAAAAAAAACTTTAACTTCTATCTTTTTTTTATTCATTTTATTTTTTTAATATTTTTTTTTTTACTTTTCTAGATATTTTCTTTTGCTTTTTTTCTATACTATCTTTAAACAAACTTAGAACACCAAAGATAATTAAAGCTCCTACACCTAAAACAGCGTAAGATAAAATCATTTCAATTGAATATTGTTCAATCATCATCTTCCAACCAATCATCCATAAATAGTTTATAACATGCGTAACATACAATTGGAATTGATCCAAAAAATCCAATCGTTACTCCAGCTTTAATTCCATATTCTACACAAGCAAAATGTGTTAAAGTGATCGTTGGTACAGTACATACCACAAGTAAATAAGGCATTCTCCACTTAAAAGGTGGCTTAAAATATTTGATGAAATATATTAATTTTAATATCATATAATTAAAATTATATTTATCAAACTTTTAAAATAAATTGAATAAAACATTTAAATCTTTCTCTGAAAAAATCTTTAAATGCAATAAATGTGATAGACTAGTAAATTTCAGGAATCAGGTTTCAAGAAAAAAGAGAAAATCATTCAAAAATCAAACTTATTGGAATAAGCCGGTATCAGGATTTGGTGACTACAAAGCTAAAATTATACTTGTAGGTCTCGCCCCAGCCGCTCATGGCGCTACCAGGACAGGAAGAGTATTTACAGGCGATAAATCTGCAAATTTTTTATTTAAGTGTCTATTTAAAGCAGGACTATGTAATCAATCAAATTCAGATCATATCAACGATGGTTTAAAATTATACAACACTTTTATTACCTTGGCTCTAAGATGTGTTCCTCCTCACGATAAACCTAAATCAGATGAATTGAAAAACTGTTCTAAATTTTTCAAACAAGAGTTAAATATGATAAATAATAAAAAAGTTATTGTTGCACTTGGAAAAATCGCTTTTGACACATGCATTAAGTTTTATAAAAAAAATTTCAATATTACTGGTACTTTTAAATTTGAACATGGAAAAAGTTATGAAATAAACGATATTATTATAATAGGTTGCTACCACCCCTCTCCTAGAAATGTAAATACAAAGAAAATCGATATTCCAAAAATGGTTAATGTATTTAAAATAGCGAAAAAAATATCAGCAAATTAATCTAACAAAGATGAGACATATTCCCAATTTACAAGATGATCGAGAAAGGCTTTGATATAATCTGGTCTACGATTTTTAAAATCTACATAATATGCATGTTCCCATACATCACAACCAAGTATTGGTTTCAAATTATTAACTATAGGATTTGACGCATTTGAAGATTTAGTAACAACTAACTTATTATTATCAAGAGCCAGCCATGCCCAACCTGAACCAAATTGAGTAACACCAGCTTGAATAAATTCTGTTTTAAATTTTTCAATACTCCCAAAGTCTTCAATAATTTTTTTCTCTAATTTTGTTGGCATTGTGCCACCACCTTTTGGTTTCATACATTTCCAAAATAAAAGGTGATTCCAATGCTGTCCTGCATTATTAAAAATTCCAGATTTTGTACTATCATTGGCAGTCTTTTTTAAAATTTCTTCTAATGAAATATTTGCGTATTCAGTGTCTTTAATAAGATTATTTAAATTTGTGACATAGGTTTGATGGTGTTTACCATAATGTAAGTCTAATGTTTCTTCAGACATTACAGGACTTAGTCCGTTTTTTGCATAATCTAGCTTAGGTAATTCAAAATTCATAATAAGTTTATATGTTTAAACCACATTGTTTTCAAGTACTCCTATTGGATCTATTTTAATTTTAATATTATCACCTGCTTTCAAAAATTTTGGTGGTTTAAAGCCAATACCAACGCCTGATGGTGTCCCAGTTGCAATAATATCACCCTCAACTAGTGTCATAGATTTAGTCAATGTTTCGATTAGAAATGGTATATCGAAAATCATATCTTCGGCTATTCCTGTTTGCCTGAGCTCGTTGTTAACGAATGTTTCAACCTTCATCATATCAATATTTTTAATTTCATCTTTTGTAACAATAACAGGTCCCATTGGACAATACGTATCAGGACTTTTGCCTATAAACCATTGCTTGTGATTATTCTGTAATTTTCTTGATGTCACATCATTAATAATTGTATATCCAAAAATTATATCAAGAGCATTCTCTGATTTTATGTTTTTTGATTTTTTTCCAATTACTACACCTAACTCTCCTTCGTAGTCTGTTGTATTTGTTTCATCATTTTTTAGTTCAATATTATCGTTTGGCCCAATAACTGATGTTGTTGCCTTATTAAATATAATTGGTTTATTTGGAATGCTATTTTCACGTTCCAAAAAACCAAAATCTGATTTTTGTACTTCTTTTGCGTGATCAGCATAATTTTTCCCCACACATATAATATCACGTACAGGTACTGGTATTGGTGATAATATATTTATATCCAAATTTGTGTAATGAATATTTTCTATTTTATTCAAACTTTTAATTTTTTTTTCAAATTGAGAATAATTTTTTATTAAAGAATTAAGATTATTTGGAATTTCTTTATCTATTTTTTTTAAATCAATTATTCCTTTATCTAATATTTCAAGTCCAACTTTAATTTTTTTATTTTTTTCAAAAGTTACAAATCTCATTATATATTATCTTTAAAGTATTTTTTTTTTAAATAATTTGCAATAAGTGACATTATTGCTAGACATAATAATGGGAAAAAAATTTCTGGTGTAAATAATAAATTTAAATTAAAATCTTTCTCGTTTTGAAATGCATTACTGAACCCACTAAAAATACTTACAGAAATTATTATTGGAGCTGCCTCACCAAATAAAGTTGCTAAAAAAAAATTTTTTAGTTTCATATTAAATAATACTGGTAATAAGTTTTTTATAGGAAATGGAACTCCAGGAATAACCCTTAGACTAAAAAAATAACTAAGCTCGTTTTGATTAATATTATTTTTTAGTTTAGAATATTTTTTACCAAGATATTTTTCTACTAAATCCTTAAAATAAAGATTTGCAAAAACGTACAGTAGAGATGCTCCAATCGTAAAAGAAATTATGGATAACACTGATCCTAGAACTGAACCAAAAGCGAAACCAGCAAATATCACTAATGGGGTTCCAAACCCCATTAAAAAAACCCAGATAATTGAAAAAAAAAAATAAATACTACTTATTAGTAATAGATTCTTATCTCTTATTTCAAATATATAATTTTTATTCTCTATCAAGTATGTTGGATTTAAAAAAGTGCTCGCCCCAAAATAGAAAAACATAATTACTACACTTGAAACAATGGATAAATATGCAATTCCAACACAAATTTTTATTTTTGATAGTCTATTCATTAGTAATATTGCCAATAATTTTTACTGTACATACAAATAAGAATTTCTTATAAGTGCCAAAAATTTATTATAGTAATGAAACGAACTTATCAACCTAGTAAAAAAGTCAGAGCTAGACGTCATGGATTTAAATCTAGAATGTCTACAAAAAATGGCAGAAAAATATTAGCTAAAAGAAGAGCTAAAGGTAGAAAAAGAATATCAGCTTAATAATGCAAAACAGATTTTCCTTAGAAAGTCTCAGTGGGAGCAAAGAGTTTAAAGAAGTTCTATCCGGTAAGAGGTTAAATTCAGATTTATTCACAATTTTTTACATAGAAAAAAAATTAACAGATAAAAAAAATTCAATTCAATTAAGTTGTATTGCAGCTAAAAAACTAGGTAATGCTGTCCAGAGAAATAGAATGAGAAGAAGATTGAAAATGGCGACAAAAAAAGCAATTAAAGGAATAATGAAAAAATTTAAAAAAAAATATAAGTATGCAATCTTTGCGAAGTCTAAAATTTATAACGAAAATTTTGATAATATTGTTAATAAACTAATTGATAAGCTTGAGGCAATTTAATGCAAATCATTGAAAAAATTTTATCAAATATCTTAATTGTAATTATTAAAACCTATAAATATTTATTTTCACCAATACTTGGGCCAAATTGCAGGTTTTTGCCAACATGTTCAGATTATTTTATAGAGTCTATTCAAAAAAAAGGTTTTTTAATTGGAAGTTATTCAGGTATGAAAAGAATTTTAAAATGCCATCCAATAAAATTTTTAGGTGGTGATTCTGGGTTTGACCCTGTGGAGAATAAAGATGGAAAATAAAAATGTTCTTATAGCTATTGTGCTCTCAACATTGGTAATTATTTTTTGGCAAGTAATGTACGGCGATGAGTATGTTGAGCTTGAAAATCAGCAGACTAAGACAGAAGAGACAAAAACAAAAAGTACAAAGCCATCTGCTCCATCTATCTCAAAAAAAAATGTAGAAATTAAAGTCTCCCGGTCAGATGTTATTACACAATCTGGTAGGGTAAAAATTGATAATCAAAATCTCAAAGGATCTATAACGTTAGTAGGAGGATTGATAGATGATATCACCTTAAAGAGTTATAATTCAAACCAAAGCAAAGAAAGTAAAAAAGTAGTATTACTTAACCCAAAAGAAGTAGGTCAATCCTATTATCTAGAGACTGGTTGGGCAACATCTGGGAATGAAATAGTTCCTGATAATCAAACCAAATGGAAGGTTGTAGGAAATAAAATTTTAAGCCCAAATAAACCTGTAAAATTAGAATGGAATAATGGGAAAGGATTAACTTTCATTAAAAAATTTTCTATAGATGACAAATATTTAATAACAGTAAATGAACAAATTAAAAATCAATCAACTCAAACAATTAATTTGTTTCATTATGCTCAAATTACAAGGAAGCAAAAACCAAAGATACAGGATTTTTACATACTTCATGAAGGTCTTCTTGGTGTGATTGACGATAATTTAACTGAGGAAGATTATGATGATATAATAGATAAGAAGCAGAGATATAAAGGATCAAAAGGTTGGGTGGGCATTACAGATAAGTATTGGCTTACAGCTGTAATACCTGAGAAAGGAAAAAATTTTAATGCTGAGTTTTCATATGATAAAGCATATAAAGTAAACTATATTATTACTGATCCGACAACTGTAAACATCAATCAGTCAGGATCAAACATATCTAATATTTTCATAGGTGCTAAGGAAGTGGCTGTTGTCGATGGTTATGCAGAAAATAAAGGATTTCATAAATTTGATTTAGCTATAGATTGGGGTTGGTTTCATTTTTTTACCAAGCCTCTGTTTTTTATTATTGATTATCTTTATAAAATTAGTGGTAATTTTGGTATTGCTATTATTCTTCTGACTGCAGCTGTTAGATTATTATTTTTTCCATTAGCAAATTATTCCTTTGCGTCTATGGCAAAAATGAAAGCATTACAACCAGAGATGCAAAGATTAAAAGATTTGTATAAGGATGATAAGCAAAAAATTCAAATGGAAATGATGAACCTTTACAAAAGAGAAAAGGTAAATCCAGTTTCAGGTTGTCTACCAGTTTTAATACAAATCCCATTTTTCTTTGCAATATACAAAATGCTTTTTGTGACCATAGAGATGCGTCATGCACCGTTTTATGGATGGATTAAGGATTTATCAGCGGCAGACCCGACCACAATATTTAATCTTTTTGGAATAATTCCATGGGATCCGCCAAGCTTTCTAATTATTGGAGCATGGCCAATAATTATGGGAGTAACGATGTACATACAGCAAAAACTTAATCCTGCTCCTCCAGATCCAGTACAAGCCAAAATCTTCATGTTCTTTCCTTTTATATTGACCATTTTGTTAGCTTCATTTCCATCTGGTCTTGTTATTTATTGGAGCATTAATAATATTTTAACTATGGCTCAGCAATATGTAATCATAAGAAAAACTAAAGTAAAAACTGTTTAATGGATTTTAAATATCTTTGGCCTAAAAAAGATGCCCCTCAAATAGAAACAGCTATTAAATTTATTGAGAAATATAAATCAAAAAAGATTGTTTTGAAATATGGAGGACAGGTTATGGTGAATGATCAGCTATCAAAAGCATTTGCTCAGGATGCAGCAATATGTAACCTAATTGGTATAAAAAATTTAGTAATACATGGTGGTGGTCCCCAAATCCAAAAAAAATTGAAATCACAAAAAATAGAAAGTAAGTTTATTTTAGGTTTAAGAGTGACAGATGAAAAAGTCATAAAGATTGTTGAAGATGTATTATTGAATGATATCAATCCAGATTTAGTGCAAACAATTAACTCATTTAATGCTATTGCAGAGCCAGTTACTGCAAGAAATAAAAATGGAATTTTGAAAGTAAAAAAAGTAAAAAATCGAGATCTTGGATTTGTGGCAGATCCAGAGGAGATAGATATCGATAAGCTAGATGATATCATTAATTCTAATAAAATTCCTGTAATTGCGCCAATGGGTCTTGGTGCAAAAAATCAAGTCTACAATATTAATGCTGATACAGCGGCTGGAACTATCGCTATAAAAATAAAAGCTGAAAGATTACTTTTAATGACAGATGTACCCGGTGTTAAAGATAAAAATAATAATCACATCTCAAAATTAACGATATCAGAAGCGCAAAAATTAATTGATAATGAGACTATTACTGGCGGTATGATTCCGAAAATACAAACTTGTATTTCAGCTGTTAATAATGGTGTAGGCGGTGTCGTAATAATTGATGGTACGAGACCTCATGCTGTCTTACACGAATTATTTACTGATGAAGGTGCTGGTACACTAATAACACAATGAAGGAATTGAATAAGATTAGGTATTGGATTTTTGATTTAGATAATACGCTTTATTCAGCGACCACAAATGTATTTGAAAAAATAGATAAGAAAATGTGTGATTTTATAATGGAAAATTTAAATGTATCAAAAAATGAAGCCTTAAAAATCAAAAAAGAATATTTTCATAATCACGGAACGACATTAAATGGATTAATGAAAAAGCATGAAATTGATGCCCACCATTTTTTGGAATTTGTTCATGATATTGATTACGATTTTTTAAAAGAAGATCTTGAACTTAATTTACAAATAAAAAGGCTACCCGGAGAAAAAATTATATTCACAAATGGTTCTAAAAAGCATGCAAAGAGAGTTATTGAGCGACTTGGTATAAAAAACAATTTCGATAAAATATTTGATATTGTAGACTCTGATTTTATTCCCAAACCTGGGGTTGAGCCTTACCAAAAGCTTGTAAAAAAATATGATATAATATGTCATAAGAGTATTTTTATTGAAGATATTGCTCGAAATTTAAAACCAGCACATAATATGGGTATGAGAACTGCATGGATAGAAAGTGACGATCCTTATTGTAAAAAAGGATTTGATGGAAATCATATTCATTATACTATAAAAAATCTTACAGAGTTTTTAAAACAAACAAACGAAAAAATAGGATAATAATGCAGGAAATTATTAATAATGCTTGGGAAGATAGATCAAATTTAAGCGTTACGTCAGATAAATCAGTACTAGATGCAATAAACAAAACAATAGATAAAGTTGATAAAGGTGAAATTAGAGTTGCAGAAAAAGAAGGATCACATTGGTTGGTTCATCAGTGGATAAAAAAAGCAATACTTCTAAGTTTTAAAACGAAAGAGATGGATACTCTTGCTGGACCCTATGCAACTTGGTGGGACAAAGTTAAAGGTAAAACTGCTGGATGGGGTAAAGAAGAATTTCAAAAAGCAAATTTTAGAATGGTTCCAAATGGAGTTGTGAGACATGGGTCATACATTGGGAAAAATGTTGTACTTATGCCATCATTTGTCAATATTGGTGCCTATGTAGATGAAGGTTCTATGATTGATACTTGGGCATCCGTAGGATCATGTGCTCAAGTTGGAAAAGACTGTCACATATCTGGTGGCGCTGGTATTGGGGGTGTATTAGAACCCATGCAAGCCAATCCAACTATAATTGAAGATAATTGTTTTATAGGTGCAAGATCTGAAATTGTTGAGGGCGTAATTGTAGGTGAAGGTTCGGTTATCTCGATGGGCGTGTTTATCGGACAATCGACCAAAATAATAAACAGAAAAACTGGTGAAACTATTTATGGAAAAATTCCTCCCTATTCAGTTGTAGTTCCTGGCTCATTAGCGGATAAAGATGGCAAAGGTCCAAATTTATATTGTGCTGTAATTGTTAAAACAGTTGATGAAAAAACAAGAAGCAAAACTTCTATTAACGATTTATTAAGAGATTAACTGATGAGTAAAGTAATTGATGAAATTAGATTTACGAAAGAACTTATAAGTAAACCAAGTATTACTCCTAAAGATTTTGGGGCAATGAATGTTGTATCTAAACATCTTAAAAAGATTGGATTTAAGTGCAACCTAATGTCATTTCAAGATAGAGGAACAGAAAAAATAATAAATCTTTACGCTAGGTACGGAACTAAATCACCAAATCTTTGTTTTGCAGGACATACAGATGTAGTTCCTGCTGGTGATTTAGCATCATGGTCAGTTGACCCTTTTAAAGCAAAAATAAAAAAAGGTTATTTATTTGGTAGAGGTGTAAGTGACATGAAAGGAGGGATTGGCTGTTTTATTTCTGCTGTAAGTCAATTCTTAAAAGAAAATAAAAAATTCGAAGGCTCTATTAGTTTTTTAATTACAGGCGATGAAGAAGGTATTGCAGTCAATGGTACGAAGAAAGTCGTTGAATATTTAAAGAGAAAAAAAGAAAAAATTGACTTTTGTATTGTTGGGGAACCTTCAAATCCAAGTAAACTAGGTCAAATGATTAAAAATGGAAGACGTGGTAGTATTACAACTTATTTAACCGTTAAAGGGAAACAAGGTCATATTGCATATCCCAATGTAGCTTTAAATCCAGCGACACCAATAATTAAAATTCTAAACGAACTTAAATCAAAGCCTCTCGATAAAGGAAATAAAAATTTTCAACCCTCTAATCTAGAGGTAACAAGAATATATATAGATAACACTGCTGATAATGTAATTCCAGCAAAAGCAAGTGCAACTTTTAACATAAGGTACAATAATCTACATACTTTTAACTCCTTAAAAAATAAAATATCAAAAATAATTAAAAAAATATCAAAAAAGTTTAAATGTAAAACTGAAATTAAATTTGTCGGTACTGGAACGTCCTTTTTAACAATACCAAATCAAACTGTAAAAAAAATTCAAAAAATAATTCAAAAAGAAACTGGGGAAAAGACACAATTATCAACATCAGGAGGAACTTCTGATGCTAGGTTTATAAAAGATATAGCTCCTTGTATTGAATTTGGTTTAGTTGGAAATACTATGCATCAAATAAATGAGAAATCGTCAATTAAAGATATGAAAAAACTAAAATTAATTTATCTTAAAATCATTAAAAGTTTTTTTAATTGAAAACTTCAATAATTACATCATCAACTTATCAAAATCATAATACAGGGCCTAATCATCCTGAAAGTATAAGCCGGATAAAAGTTATCAACGAAGAATTAAAAAAATTTGATAAAAAAATTAAGTGGTTTGAACCAAAATCATTTGATCATAAAATTATTGAAACAGTACATAAAAAAAACTATTTAGATAATATTAATTTTAAATTTCCTAAAAATGGAATTAAATTTTTAGATGGAGATACTGTAGTATCACATGGATCAAAAGAAGCAGCATTAGATGCGGTTGGTTCAATATTATTGGGTATTGACCAGATAGTTAATAAACAATTTAAAAATACTTTTTGCTCTATAAGACCACCTGGGCATCATGCTGAAAGTGATAAGGCAATGGGATTTTGTATATACAATAATGTTGCTATAGGTGCGTCATATTTGCTGAATTATTACAAATATAATAAAGTTGCAATTATCGATTTTGATGTTCATCACGGTAACGGCACACAGCAAATTTTTTATAATAATCCGAGTATTTTATATATTTCTACTCATCAATATCCATTCTACCCAGGAACAGGATCATCTAATGAAAAAGGTGTGTCAAATAATATATTAAATATTCCTTTAAACTCTGGAACGTCAAGTAATATTTACTTTAATAGTTTTGAGAGTGTAATAAAAAAATTAAAAGATTATAAACCCGAATTTATTTTGCTATCATCTGGTTTTGATGCACATATTAAAGACCCTTTGGCACAAATAAATTTAAAATCTAGAGATTTTTACGAAATTACAAAAAGAATCGTAGATATCGCAAATGATATTTGTGATGGTAAAATAGTTTCAATCCTAGAAGGCGGGTATGATCTTGATGCGCTTAGAGAGAGTTCATACCAACACGTTAAAGCTTTAATAGAAAACTAAATCTTAAGTTTTTTAAAAAATGATAAAGCCTCAGGATTTGCAAGAGCCTCGATGTTGTTAATTTTTTCTTTATTCAAAATTTTTCTGACTGCAATTTCAACAATTTTTCCACTTTTAGTTCGTGGAATATCTGGACAATCAATAATAATTTTTGGAACATGTCTCGGTGAGCAATTCTTTTTAATTTTTAATTTAATTTTATGAATTAATTCGTCGCTCAAAATATTTTGTTCTTTAAGTTTTACAAAAAGAACAACTCTTATATCATTATCATGATTTTGACCAACAACTAGAGCCTCCATAATTTCATCAAAGCCCTCAACTTGCCGATAGATTTCAGCAGTACCAATTCTGACGCCGCCTGGATTTAATGTTGCATCAGATCTACCATAAATTATATAACCATTATTTTTAGTTTGTTGTATATAATCAGCATGATACCAAATATTATTAAATTTTTCAAAATAGGCAGATTTAAATTTTGTATCATTAATGTCATTCCAAAACTTTACAGGCATTGATGGAAAAGGTTGTTTTACCACCAGTTCTCCTTTTTTAAAATGAGAGATGCTATTTCCATCGTCATCAAAAATATCAATTTCAATTCCAAGACTAGGACTTTGAATCTCGCCTGCGTATACAGGTTGAAAAATATTTCCAATTACCAGACATCCAACAATATCTGTCCCCCCGCTGATGGACGACAAATGAACATCTTTTTTGATATATTTGTAAACATACTCAAAACTCTCACTACTCAATGGCGACCCAGTTGATGTAATAGTCTTAAGATTATTTAAGTCAAATTGTGAAGCATTAAATTTTACATTTTTTAAATGATCTATGTATTTTGCTCCTACTCCAAATAATGTAAATTTTTTTTTTGAGCAATATTTAATTAAAGTGTCTACTTTAGGATAAAAAGGTGAACCATCATATAAATATATTGATGCCCCACATGATAAAGATGCAATTTGCCAATTCCACATCATCCACCCAGTAGTCGTAAAATAAAAGACTCTATCATTATCTTTAACATCACAATGAATTGAAAGTTCTTTTTTTTGTTCAATCAAGGCATTTCCAGCACCATGAACAATACACTTTGGCACTCCGGTAGTTCCACTTGAATACAAAATGTATACAGGATGATTGAATTCATATCTTTCAAAGCTTATATCTTGATCAGTTTTATATAAAATATCTTCAAATTTTTCATAATCATAATTTTTTGTTTCAGTTTTATTGTACCTAAATATTATAACTTTTTTTATTGAGGGTATTTTTTTTAAAATTTCAGGAATACGATCAAGAATATTAATCTTTTTCCCATTGTAAATGTAGTAATCACATGTAAAAAGAACTTTAGGCTCAATCTGTTCAAAGCGATCTACTACACCTTGAACACCAAAGTCAGGAGAGCAGCTTGACCAAATACATCCATTTTTAACTGTAGCCAAAAAAGATACTACAGTCTCAATTGTATTTGGAACATATCCTGCAATACGGTCATTTTTGACTAAGCCAGTCTGTTTTAGAAAAGCAGATATTTTAAAAACATTTATACGCAGTTGTTTCCATGTAATACTTTCATTTAATCCGTTTTCTTTCAAAGAGTGAATTGCAATGTCATCATTATTTTTAATTAATAAATTCTCTGCAAAATTTATTTTTGCATCTTTAAAAAATTTATTTCTATAAAAAACTTTATCTCTTGATATTACTTTTTGACCTTTGTTTCCAATAATGTTTGAGTAATCCCAGTATTCACTCCAAAAATCTTCAGGATTTTCAATTGACCAATTATATATTTTATTAAAATTATCATTAAAATTAATTTTATATTTTTGACAGATTTTTTCAGAAAATTTTTTTATATGAGAATTTTTTTTTCGTCTCTCATCTGCTGTCCATAGAAATTTATTTTCCATTTTAATATTTAACATGTTCCAAATACAGTCCACAGGCAGGGGCAAGTGGTGCACAATAAGTTCTATTTTTTATTTTTAACGCTTTTTTAAGTTCTTTCAAAGTCCATCTATCTTCTCCAACTATTTTAATAGCTCCAACAATAAATCTGACTTGATGTTGTAAAAATGATTGTGATTTTATTACGTAAATTATTTCATCATTTCTTTTTTTTAATTCTGAATAGATAATATCCCTTATTGGAGAAGCAGCTTCACAAGATGAAGCTCTAAATGTTGTAAAATCATGTGAACCAAGAAATATGTTGGATGCTTTTTTCATTTTTTCAAAATTTAAATTTTTTGACACATGCCATACTTTTTTTTCTAAGATTGCAGGTGTAGCAATACGATTTAATATTTTATATTTATATGTTCTTAATTTTGCGTCTCTACGTGAGTCAAAATGATCATCTACTAAATATAAAGACAATATACTTACATTTTTTTTTTTTAAAAAATGATTTAGTCCAAGTAATATTTTTTTACAATCAATTTTCTTATGATAATCAAAGTGAAAAACTTGACCTAAAGCGTGAACACCTGAGTCGGTTCTTCCTGATCCAAAAATATTTGTCTTATTTAAGTTAATTTTTAGAAACGATTTTTCTATATATTGTTGAATAGTATTACCATTTGGTTGTGATTGCCAGCCGTTAAAATTTGTACCATTATACTCAACTACAGCTTTATAACGAGGCATTAATTAAATTTATAACCTTTTAAAAATTCTCTTATTTTTTGTCTATTTTTGCCAGGTTTCTGGATCTCTAAAATTTCAATATACTTATCTTTGCAAGCAATGAACAAACTACTATTTTCAATATGAATATGACCAGGTGTTTCGGCATTCCTGTCTGATAATTTACACTCAAATATCTTTAATTTATCATTTTCGTGATAAAAATATGATCCAGGATTTGGTGAAAGTGCATGAATTTTTGCTACATTGGTTTCAGCTTCCAAATTCCATTTAATTTCCTCATCTTCTTTTGTAATTTTCTTGGCATATGTCTTTAATATATGATTTTGTTTTTTTAATTCATAATCATTTTTATTTATTTTGTTGATTGCCTTTATTATTAATTCAGATCCAATTTCTGATAGTTTTTTTTCAATATCTCCATGTTTAGAATAAATTGTTACTGGTAAACTTTGAGTTAATAAAATTGGACCGCTATCTAATTCTTTTTCAATTTTCATAATTGATACACCTGTAAATTTATCTTTATTCATTAGTGATCTTTGTATAGGAGCAGCACCACGCCAGCTTGGCAATAATGATGCATGTATATTTATAAATAGACATTCTTTTAAAAATTCGTCAGGAATAATTTGTCCATACGCTATAACTATAGATAAATTAAATTTTTTTGATTTGAAAAATGTTAAATCATTATTTATATAATTTGGTGTTCTAACCTCTAAATTTAATTTATTTGATACTTCATGCACTGCACTTTTAAATTCTTTCAATCCTCTTTTCGATTTTTTTGGTGGTTGTGTGTAAACTGTATCAATTTTAAAAATATCGTTAATTTTTTTTAATGCAGGTACAGCGAAATTTGGAGTTCCCATAAATACAATTTTCATAGGTTTTAATATTATAGAATTTTTTTTTCTTTTTTCGTTTTTAATAATTTCTTTATAATCATATCTTTTTTTAATTTTGACAAATAATCTATAAATAAAACACCATTGCAATGATCTACTTCATGTTGAATACAGGTTGCTAGTAAACCGTTTGCATTAAGCTCTTGAGGAGATCCATTATAATCTGTATAATTAACTTTGCATCTAATTGATCTTGTAACCTCTGCGTAGTATCCAGGAATAGACAAGCATCCTTCTTCTCGAGTCTCAACTTCTTCTGATCGCCACGTAATTTCAGGATTTACAAAAAATAAAGGTTTTTTAAATTCGTTATCTTTTGAAATATCTATAACAATAACTCTTTGTAGAATACCAACCTGTGGTGCTGCTAATCCAATTCCTGGGGCATTATACATGGTTTGTAACATGTTATCCATCAATTTTCTTAAATTATTATCAACTTCATGAACTAGTTGAGATTTTTTTCTTAAAATTGGATGTGGTTCTTTTAAGATATTTAATATTGTCATTTTATTTTTCCCTTATAGAATTTCTATACTTAAAAGCTGAAAATAATGTACCATCATCTAAATATTCAATTTCACTACCAACTGGCAAACCGTGAGCCAATTTAGTGATCTTAACGTTTATACTTTTTAAACTGTCGTTAATATAATGAGCTGTAGTTTGTCCCTCTATTGTCGCGGATGTGGCAATGATCACCTCTTTTACATTATTTTTTTTTACTCTTTCTATTAAAGAATTAATTAATAAACTTTCTGGATCAGATCCTCTGATTGCAGACAATGTTCCACCTAAAATATGATAATGACCTTTGTATATATTTGTTGACTCCATTGCCCACATGTCTGCTATGTTTTCGACTACACATATTTGATCAAAGTCCTGACTATCGCAATTACATTCAAAATTAATAGATTTTAAATTTCCACATATGTTGCAACGAATTACATTTTTATAAACTTGCTCTAATGTATCTGCTAATGGTTTCATTAAGTTTTCTTTGTTTTTAATTAAATGTAATGCGATTCTTTTTGCTGACTTTGGACCTAAACCAGGCATACGTGAAATTAAATTTATTAAATTATCAAGTGCTACTTCTGTAGATTTCATTATTACATTGGGAATTTAAAACCTGGCGGCATTTTTAAACCGCCTGTTATTTTTGACATTTCCTCTTGTGTTTTTATTTCAACTTCTTTTTTTGCATTATTAGAGGCCGCAGCGATTAAATCTTCTAAAACACCTTTCTCCTCTTTAAGTATTTCATCACTTATCTCAACTTTAACAATATCATAGTGTCCATTCATACTAATTTTTACCGCCCCACCGCCAGACATGCCCTCTGAAACAATATTTTTAAGACTATTTTTTGCCTCCATCATTTGCTGTTGCATTTCTTGAGCTTGCTTTAACATTTTACTAAAATCCAAAATATTACTCCTTTTTTTCCTTATCACTTGTTTCTTCAATATTAATTAACTCAGCGTTTGGAAATAACTCCATAACTTTTTTGTACACATCACTCCCCTTCGCGTCCTCTAGTAATTCTTTTTTCAATTTAGTCTGTTTTTCATATATTGTTTGTTTACCATCACTTTTTGATAAAGTTATTATCCATCTTTGGCCTGTCCATTTTAATAATTTTGAAGTTAAGTTTTTAATAAAATCCTTTGATAATTTTTCGTTAAATGCAATATCTATTTTACCATTTGTAAAGTTGACCAGCCTTACATTTCTTTCTAAATCAAATTTAAGCTCTATTTCTTTTTTTTTAACGACAAGACTAATGAGCTCATCATAACTGTTTATATTTGTAGTAATTTTTTTTTCTTTTGGTTTTGAATTTGGTTTCTCTAATTCTTGTGTAATATTTTTTATTTGTGGTTTAGTTTCTACACTATTTGATCCAAAATCAAAATTAGAACTATCAATGTTTAAAGACAAATTATTGTGTTTCTCAAGAACTAATTTTGGATCAGGCATATCTCTCAAATGGCAAATTCTGGTCAATAACATTTGAAATGCAATAGATAAATTTGGATATAAATTTAAATCTTCAAGCCCTTTAATTAAAAAATGCCATAACATTGTTAAATAAGTCATATCTAAATCTTTAGAAAGCAAATAAACACGTTCACTATCTGTTTCAGAAATATTTAAATCATTAGAAATTTTTCCCAAAATTTTCGTTCTAGTCATTAAATAACAAACTTCTAACAAACTATTTAAAAGTAATTTGGGATCGGCTCCAATATCAAATATTTCTTCAACACTCTGTATTGATTTCTTGCTATTTCCTTCAACTACATATGACATTAAATCGATAATTTTACTATCGTCTGCTAGCCCTAACATATTTCTTACTTTATTTTCTGTAACTTTTTCTCCCAAAAAATTATATGTAATAATTGCTTGATCTAGAATTGATAAAGCATCTCTTACAGATCCTTCAGAAGATTTTGAAATTAGTGATAGAGAGTTATCATCAACTTCAGCCCTTTCTTTTTCACAAATTTTTTCTAAAAAACTTTTCATTTCATTAACTTTAATTCTTCGAAGATCAAACCTTTGACATCTTGATAAGATAGTCACAGGAATCTTTTTTACTTCAGTAGTAGCAAGTATAAACTTTAAATGTGGTGGCGGTTCTTCCAGGGTTTTTAAAAGAGCATTAAATGCTTGCTTAGATAGCATGTGTACCTCGTCAATAATAAATACCTTAAATTCAGCTGTTGAAGGATGATATTTTGAAGCTTCCAAGATTTCTCTTATATCATCAATTCCAGTTTTTGATGCAGCATCCATTTCTAAAATATCAAGATGATTTGAATTATCTATATATTCACAATGACAAAAATTTTGATCAGAACATTTCTGCTCAGATGAAAAATCTACTTTGCAATTTATAGCTTTTGCAATAATCCTCGCAGTAGTTGTTTTTCCTACTCCTCTGATTCCAGTTAGCAAATATGCATTTGGTATTCTTTTCAAATTAATCGCGTTTTTAATTGATAAAACCATAGCCTCTTGTCCTATGAGCTCATTAAATTTTTGAGGACGATATTTTAGTGCTAGTGGTTTTCTATTATTCATAAAGTTTTATCACGAGGAATTGATTAATAACCTGGAATATTAACGTTACGGCTGCTTTCTTTCGAATCTGACCGGATTAGCGCAACATCCACCTATTATCAATTCCCCATGATAATATAACAACTTAAAACAAAATCTACAGACCTGAATCTGTGGACTAATGGTTTTTTCTATAATTTGACGACAAATAAACTCCCAAAATATTTAAACTGTCAGTGTTTTTTTTTAACACCTCCAAAGCACTTTTTACGCTAGATTCATGTAAATGACCTTCGATATCTAGATAAAACAAGGCCTGATCAAAAGAATTATTCACTGTAAAACTTTCAAGTTTAGTAAGGTTTACATTATTTTGAGCAAACCCACCTAATGAATTGTATAAAGCTGCTGGAATACTCTTCAACTTAAAAATGCAAGTCGTAATGTAATTTTTTTTTTTTTCAAATCTTATATAATTTGTTTCTTCTGAAGACATAATTAAGAATCTTGTAGTATTGCCTACCATATCTTCAAAATTTTTTTTTAAAATATTTAAATCATAAATTTCAGCAGCCAGCTCTGATGCAATTACAGCAACCTCTAAATTTTTTTCTTCACTTAATTTTTTAGCTGCTCCAGCAGTGTCAGCTTCAATAATAGGATTTAATTTATATTTATCAATTTTGCTATGACATTGACTGATTGCATGAGAATGACTTTTGACATATTTAATATCCTCTAAAAGACTCCCTTTAATTGCTAATAAGCAATGATTAACTCTATGAAAAAATTCACCAATGATACGTAATTTATACTTTGGTAGCAAATAATGTACATCAGCAACCCTACCAGCAATAGAATTTTCAATAGGTATGACGGTTTTTACATCTTGATTTTTTTTAACTAGTTCAAGAGCCTGATCAAAAGTTTTACATGTAATAATTTCATTTTCACTGAATATTTCATTAGCTGCCAAATGAGAATATGAGCCTAGTTCACCTTGTATAGCAATTTTTTGTTTCACATTATCTTTCTAATTTTTTCTAAATCATCAATAGTATCTACGCTTAGTGGATTATCATTTGTGTATCCGACAAAAATTTTAATTTTATGATCAAGAAATCTCATTTGCTCCAAACTTCTACTTATCTCATTTTTCGTTTTATCCATATTTACAAAATCTTTTAAAATATTTTTTCTATATGCATAAAGTCCAATATGATGATAAAAAAATTTCTCATTTGATGTTTTTCTTACAAAATCCAGAGCTTGACAAAAATTATATTTTGCTAAATTTTTTTCAGTTATAACTTTTACTATATTACGATCATTAATTTCATTTTTGTAAATTTTACTTGCAACGGTAGAAACTGAAACATTTGTATTTGAAATCATAAAGTTATTTATCAAAACAATTGTCTCAGGATTTATCATTGGCATATCTCCTTGCACGTTAATAATAATATTATGATTGAGTTGAAGCTCTTCTACAGCCTCATAAATTCTGTCGCTGCCAGTAGTATGATTTTTTTTCGTTAAAATAACATCCCCACCATTTTTTTTAATTTCATTTAAAATTTCTTCATCTGCAGTTGCTACAATAACATCATCAACCTGAGAGGCTACAGCTCTTTCCCATACATGCGTAATCATAGTTTTGTTATTAATTTTAAGTAATGGTTTATTTGGAAGCCTTTTAGCTCCAAGATGACTAGGAATTATTATTGCTGTTTTATTCATTATTACTATAGTGCGACAACTGTTACGTTATTTTATACTCTAAATTTTTAATAAAATAATATATGAATTCTTATATTAAGAAATGGATAGTTTTGAATTTAATAAAATTGCTGCAGCCTTTTTAGTTACAGCCTTAGTATTTATAGGTATTAAAGAACTCGGAAACGCGATTTATAGCGTAGAAAAACCTGCAAACTCAGCATATAAAATTGAGGGCGTTGTTGAAAAAACAACTGACATGAATTTGAAGATTAAAAAAGAAGAAAAATTAGCATCAATCACGCCTTTTCTGGCATCTGCTTCTGTAGAAGCTGGAGCCAAAGTTTTTAAGAAATGTGTAGCTTGTCATAGTATAGATAAAGGTGGAGTAAATAAAATTGGTCCAGCTCTCTGGGGTGTGGTTAATCGTAAAGTTGGTGGAATAGAAGGATTTAAATATTCAGCTGCACTTAAAGGGTATGGAAAAAATTGGTCTTTTGAAGAATTAAACGGTTTTCTACATAAACCCATGAGATATATAAAAGGAACAAAAATGGGATTTGTTGGTTTAAAAAAAAATAAGGATAGAGCAAATGTTATAGCATACATGAACAGTAAAAGTGACACTCCCTTACCTTTAAAATAAATTTAATAATTTTACAAATCACACAATAAAATTAAATGACTAAAAATATCTCTATATTTTTAAAAAGAGAAAATATAATTATGGGAGGATTAGGTTTTTCTGCTGGTCTTCCGATTATGTTGGTTTTTTCTACTTTGTCAGTTTGGCTTGTTAAGGCCGGTATTGAAAGAAATCTAGTAACACTTTTTAGCTGGGCTGGATTTGCATACTCTTTTAAATTTTTGTGGAGTCCAATCATTGATAAATTTGAAATCCCATTTTCAAAAACAATTGGTCATAGAAAAAGTTGGTTATTAACTTCTCAAGCTTTAATATTTATATCAATAATCTTAGCTTCATATTCTAATCCACAAGAAAATTTAAAATTTATGGCGATATCTATAGTGCTCATCGCTTTTTTTAGTGCCACACAAGATATAATTATTGATGCTTTCAGAATAGAGTCAGCTCCTGAAAAAAAACAAGGTGCACTTGCATCAATGTACCTTGCTGGATATAGAGTCGCAATGATAGTATCAGGTGCTGGTAGCCTATGGTTAGTATCGTATATAAGTGGCGAAGACTATAGATTAAGTACGTGGAGAAATGTTTATCAAATTATATCGCTTTTTATGATTATTGGATTTCTATCAACATATTTTTCAAAAGAGCCTAGTATTAAAAGAAAAAAAAATATTAATAAAACAAATCAAATTAAGTTTACAATATCTACTATTATTTCTATTATAGTTTTTTTTATAATATTTTTAAATTTTCCTAAAATAATAAATATAAATAATATTTATATTTTTTTTTATAATATACTTAAAATTTTAATTAGCTTTGGTTCTTCTATTTTAGTTTTATTTATCTTTGAAAAAATAAAACTTTTGCCAAAAAATCAATCACAAGAAATTTTTATTACACCAATTATTGAATTTATGAATAGATATAAAAAAATTGCGCTAATTATTTTATTACTTATTGGACTTTATCGAATTGCTGATATTGTGATGGGTGTTATAGCTAACATTTTTTATTTAGAAAAAGGTTATGAAATAAAAGATATAGCAACATTCTCTAAATTTTTTGGACTTATTTCTACAATAGCTGGAGGTTTGCTCGGGGGTATTTTTGCTATGAGGTTTGGAACTTATAAAAGTTTATTATATGGCGCCACTGGGGCTGCTTTTACAAATGTATTATTCGCAATACTAGCTATTTTGGATAAAAATTTATTTTATTTAGCTTCGATTATTATTGCAGATAATTTGGCCGGTGGTTTTGCTGGTGCTGCATTTATTGTTTACTTGTCATCTCTTACTTCTATAAAATTCACTGCTACTCAATATGCCCTTTTTAGCTCTCTTATGTTATTTATACCCAAATTATTAGCTGGATATTCTGGATCCATAGTAGATATAATTGATTATCCATTATTTTTTATATTTACTGCTTTTTTAGGAATACCTGTAATTTTATTAATTATTTTCCTCAAAAATATGAAATTACAATTTTACTCTAATAAATTGAAATGATATTGAATATGATGAAAATTTTAAAAAATTCTTTTATAATTCTAATTCTTTTATCAAGTCAATTAAACGCTGAATTTAAAACTATAACTAAAAAAGAATTTTTAGATAAAAATATAAAAATTTTAGAAAAAAGATTTAATCAGATTGACATAAATAAAGATAAAAAGCTTGATCCAAATGAACAAAAAGCTTGGGCAAATAAAGTTATGAAAGCACGGCAAGATCAAGTGAATAAAATAAGAAAGAAAAGAGCAGAATTAGCAAAAAAAATAGATACTAATAAAGATGGAAAACTTTCTAAAAAAGAAATTGATGAATTTAAAAAGAAGCAGAAATCTAAAAAATAACTTTTATAATTAATAGACATCCTATTAAAGCAATCATTATATTTAATAAATATTTAAATAAATTTTCGCTTATTTTATTTCTTAAAATATTTCCAACATATATACCTATAAAAATTGGAATACATGAAATTAAGGAGAAAATTAAAATTTCTGGGTTTATTAACCCATTAAAACTAAAAAGAATAAACTGTATAGAACTAAATCCAAAAAAAGTTAATCCCATTAGTTGAATTATTTTCTCCTTTGGGTAGTTCAGAGACTGTATGAGAAAAATAAATGGCATAGTATAAATGCTTGTAACACCCGTAATAATTCCTGTCATTGATCCTATAAAAAATTGAAAATATTTAGATTTATAATTTTTGATTTTCAATTCATATTTCATAATTGATAAGCTAGAAGTCATTATCAATATAATTGCTAAAAAAAATAATATAATTTTTGAATTTAAAATTATTAAAAAATAAAAACCAGTAACTATAAATATAAAAGATGAAAAAAGAAAAACTTTCACATCATTAAAAATTTTTAATAAATATTTTCCGTCAAGCATTTGAATTAAATTTGTAAAAACTACAGGTAGTAGTATAACTGATATTGAAAACTTAATATCGTATAGAAAACTTAATAATGTGAGAGTAATAGTAGGTAAGCCAACTCCAATTAAGCCTTTAACAATTCCACCGACAAAAAATATTATGAGTATTTGAATTAATGTTAAATAGTCTATATTTGATAAAAATAACATTTAGTTTTATTTAAGTTAATACTAATAATATGATTATAGAATGTAAAAATTGTAAAACAAAGTTTAAAATCCCAAAACAAGAATTAAGTGCACCAGGCAGAGATGTAATTTGTGAGATTTGTAATCAAGAGTGGTATCAGCACTTTACATTTTCCTCAGATATAACTTTTAAAGGTAAAGCTAAAAGTTTAGATCTTTTAGATAAGATAAATCCATCAAAAACTAAAGAAAATATAAAACAAAAAAATAACAAAAATAGAGATCACTCACTACTATTAATAACTTCAATATTCATTATAATAATTATCATCAGTTACATATTAATTTTAAAATATAGAAACCAAATTTTGATACTAAATCCAAATTTAATAAATTTTTATGAAAGTTTAGAGATTATGTCTGAAATCATAAAAGCCTATATAATATTTTTAAGTGAGATATTAAGTGAAAAATTTGTTAATTTATAAATATTTTTTTGTCCCAGTTTTTATTGATTTAAGAAATCAATTTAAATTTTCATTTCTACCACCATTATTAATATATTTAGCAGCTGGTGTATCCAGCATCACAGGCATTGTAGGTATTTTTTTTATTAAAGATTATTTAAATTTATCTGCTTCATTTTTAGCCGGCCTTGGCTTTTGGGCTGGTATTCCTTGGGCACTTAAAATGCCGCTTGGTCATGTTGTTGACTTAATCTGGAAGAAAAAAAATTATTTAATATACCTTGGATCACTACTCATAGCTGTAAGCTTATTAATTATGTATTTTTTAATATCAAAAACTAACCAAATGGAAAAATATTTATCTGCTGAAATTTGGTTTGTCATTAGTACAATATTAGCTCCAGTAGGTTACGTTCTTCAAGATGTTGTTGCAGACGCAATGACAGTTGATGCCGTCCCTAAATTTAAGACAAATGGTGAAAAATACTCTGAAAAAGAAACTAAGGTAATGCACACTACCATGCAAACATTTGGTCGCTTTTCAATCATAGGTGGGACTGTTTTAGTAGCTGGTGCAAACATATATTTTTTCAAAGACGCTAATTTGTTATCTGTGACACAAAAAAATATTTTATATTCTAAGATTTATTTGTACGCACTGATTATCCCTTTTATATCCATTTTAGGTGTAGCTTTATCAAATTTTATTCAAAAAGGTGCTAAGGTGAAAGTTGAATTAACAAAACCGAATTATTCTATAATTTTTGGAAGTATAATTTTTGTTATATTTGTTTCAACAGTTGGACTTTATAACCACCCCTTATCACAAGAAATTGTTTTTTTTGGGTCTTTATCAATTGTCATTTTTTTAATGCAGAACCTAATAAAAAATATTTCTACAAACTTTAAAAACACAATTATTGGTACAGCAGTTGCGATTTTTGCTTTTCGCTCTGTCCCAGGTGTTGGAGCGGGCATGGGTTGGTTTGAAATAGATATTTTAGGTTTTGACCAAAGTTTTTTTTCAATGCTATCTTTGATAAGTTCATTGTTGACGATGTTCGGTATAATTATTTTTCGAAAGTTTATGTACGATAATTCTATAATTAGAATAATTATATATTTATCTATTCTAAATGCTATTCTGTTAACACCTAGTTTAGCAATGTACTATGGCTTTCATCAATGGACATCTGATCTTACAGGCGGTATAGTCGATGCAAAATTTATTGCGATAATTAATACCGCTCTTGAATCACCTTTGGGACAAGTGGCGATGATACCTTTATTGGCATGGATTGCAAAAAATGCTCCTGCAAATATGAAAGCTACTTTTTTTGCAGTATTTGCATCATTTACTAATCTAGCACTGAGTGCAAGTAATCTTTTAACGAAATACTTAAATGAGTTCTTTGTAGTCACTAGAGAAGTAAAAGACAAATCTAGTAATCTTATATTAACTAATGCAAATTACGATAATTTGGGATTATTGTTATTAGCAGTTATATTAGTAACGTTATTTTTACCTTGTTTGACAGCTCTTATAATTCAAAAAACCAAATATCAAACAAATGAATAAAAAATTTCAATGTAAACTCAAAAAAGCAATAATTTATAAAAAGCCAAATATGAATTCTGATTATTTGAAAGAAATTTTATATGGCGAAAAATTTACAAAGGTTAGAAGCTTTCAGAAATTTTATTACGGTTATTGCGATTTTGATAAATACTTTGGCTATATAAAAAAAGAAGATTTAACACCAAACCTTTTTAAATACAATTCTTTAATTAAGTCTGGAAAAGCTTATTTTTATTTAAATAATAAATCTAGTTCTAAAACTAAACAATTTCTTTATTTAAATTCTAGGGTTTTTGTTTCTGATTATGGAAAAAAATTTTCAAAAATTAATAATTTATGGATTAAAAATTGTGACCTTAAATTATGTCAAAAGAAAAAGTCATCTGATTTTTTAAATAAGATTAAGTTATTTAATAATACTAAATATGTTTGGGGTGGCAATACTGTTGATGGTATAGATTGTTCAGGCTTAGTACAAGAATTAATGAAGAGTATATCTATAAGATGTCCACGTGATAGTAAAGACCAAGAAATTTTTTTTAAAAAAAAGATTAAGTTATGTGAAATAAAAAAAGGTGATTTGTTATTCTGGAAAGGTCATGTTGCTATTGCACTTAATAAAGATTATTGCATTCACGCTTATGGCCCAGCTAAAAAAGTTACAAAAATGAGAATAAATTTTATTATTTCAAAATTATTAAAAAATTCGTTAAAATTAAGGTCTATAAGGAGACCCTCTTTTTGAAGTGAGAACATTTTTTATGTTGATTCGATCGCTTTTTATCCTTAGTTTGTTCTATATAAAATCAAAATATAGTAGTTTGTAATTATAATGCCACTAGAAAAATTTTCTAAAATTTTAGCAATACTTGGTCCTACAAATACTGGTAAAACTTTCTTGGCTATAGAAAGAATGCTTGAATTCGAAAATGGAGCTATCGGTTTCCCTCTTAGACTGTTAGCAAGAGAGGTTTACGATAAAGTAGTAAAAAAAATTGGCGTATCACGTGTTGCTTTAGTTACCGGGGAAGAAAAAATAATTCCCGCAAAAGCAGATTACTATCTTTGCACTGTAGAGTCGATGCCTCAGGATATCAATTTTGAATTTATCGCAATTGATGAAATTCAAATGTGCGCTGATCCAGAGAGAGGACATATCTTTACGGATCGTCTTCTTAATCTCAGGGGTGATAAGTTAACAATGTTTTTGGGTTCAGATACCATAAAAAAATTAATAACAAAATTAGCACCCGAAACAGAATTTGTTTATAGAGAAAGATTATCACAATTAACATATTCAGGTTATAAAAAAATTTCCAGAATTAAGCCTCGTAGTGCAATAATTTCTTTTTCTGTAGATGATGTATATGCACTTGCAGAATTTGTTAGAAGACAGAAAGGTGGTGCTGCTGTTGTGATGGGCTCTCTAAGTCCAAAAACTAGAAATTCACAGGTAGAACTTTATCAATCTGGTGATGTAGATTTTTTAATTGCCACTGATGCAATTGGTATGGGTATAAATATGGATATAGATAATGTCTATTTTAGTGGCTTGAAAAAATATGATGGAAAAAAAATCCGAAGTTTAAGAGATAGTGAAATTGGACAAATTAGTGGTAGAGCAGGTCGGTATATGAATGATGGATCATTTGGTACAACAGGAGAGTGTGAAAAACTTACAGATGAACAGATAGATAAAATTGAAAATCATCAATTTGATGATGTGCAAAATATTTTTTGGAGAAATTCTAAATTAGATTTTTCCTCATTTTCAAGTCTAATTAATAGTTTAAATTTTAAATCAGAAAATAAAAATCTATTAAGAAATAAAGATCTTATTGACGAATGTACATTAAGATATTTAATTTCAGAAAAATCTAAATTAATTTTGAAACACAGTAGTCATTATGTAAGATTACTATGGGAATGTTGTCAAATTCCGGATTTTACAAAAAGTTCGTACAATGAACATACAGATATAATTTGTAAAGTATTTACATTTCTTTCTTCTAACAAAGGTAAAATTACTAATGATTGGATGAAACAACAACTTAGTACTTTAAATAATTTTGAAGGAAACATTGATAGTTTAGCAAATAGAATATCTTATGTAAGAACTTGGTCTTATGTTTCAAATAAAAGTAACTGGGTTGAAAATGCTGATTATTGGATTGCAAAAACTAAGGATATAGAAGATAGATTATCTGAAAAACTTCATGAGGAATTATCAAAAAGCTTTGTTGATAAGAGAATTAGTGTGCTATCACGAGGTTTAAAACAAGACATACAATTAGATACAAAAATTATAGATGAAAATAAAATTTACATAAATGAACACTTTATCGGTAAGATTAATGGACTAAAAATTGAATTAGATTATTCAAAATCCAATTTAAATACTGATATTAAATCATTAAAAAAAGCAGCAAGATCAGGGGCACAGGAAGAGTTAAAAAAGCGTATAAATTATATCATTAAAAATATTGATAATTTGCAATTAAGAGAAGATTGTAAAATTTATTTGGATGATAAAAAAATTGCTGAACTTAAACCTGGAAAAAATTATCTTAATCCAATTATAAAACTTATTATAGATGATACATTAGACGAGAATGAATTTGATGTTTTAAAAATTAACATAGAAAGCTGGATAGAAACAATCAAACAAAAAAATCTTAGAGATCTTTTATCTATCGAAAAAGTAAGTTTGAAAAACTCTTTTTCAAGAGGTCTTAGTTACCAACTATTTGAAAACAACGGAGTACTAAAAAGAGATTTTGCAAAAGAAATTATAAAAAATGTCACAAAAGATGAGAGATATGAGCTTAGAAAAAAAGGTATAAAAATTGGAAAATATCATATTTACCAGCCTAGAATGATTAGACCTAATGCTGTAAAGTTAAAAACAATTTTATGGAAATGTTTCAACAACGTGACAGATATAAGTTACCCAAAATTTGGCTTAAATTTTATGAGTAATTTTAAAAATAAAAATCAAAAATTTTTGAGGATATGCGGCTTTGAAACTTTTGGTAAATTTATTATAAGAGTAGATATATTAGAAAGGCTTTTTTTAGAGATCCTATCAAGATCAACAAATTATAAGTTTAAATTAGATGCTAAAGTAATTAATTTACTAGGATGTAATAAAGATGATTTTATAAAATTTATACAGTTATTAGAATATAAACCAATTAAAATTAATGACAATTATGAATTTAAATTTGTTCCAAAAAGAGTAAAAGGAATTAAAAAGAAAAAGATTGATAATCCATTTTCAATTTTAGAAAACTTGAAAGTATAATTTATGTTTTGGGGAAACAAAAAAAAAGAAAATATTGAATTTAGTAATATTGAAATCGCTGTCTGCACACTTTTAATACATGCAGCTAGAACAGACGATTCTTATAGTCTAAAGGAAAAAGAATTAATTAAAACAAGTCTTAATAAATTAGGAATAGAAAATTTAGATTATATAAATAGACTTATTAAGTATTGTGAGATTAAGGAAACCGATTCAGTTGAGATTTATAATTTTACAAAGGAAATTAAAAAATTTAAATATGAATATCGATTAGAAATTGTTGAAATGATGTTGAAAATAATATATTCCGACAAAAAACTTTGTTACTTAGAAGATCGCTTAATAAGAAAGATTGCGGGATTAATTTATATTGAAAATAAAGATTTAGGAAATTTAAAAAGATCAGTTAAAAATGACATATATAGTTAATGAGAAATGTATCAAATGTAAATTGACAGATTGTGTTGATGTTTGTCCTGTTGATTGTTTTTATGAGGGAGAGAACATGCTAGTAATTAATCCTGATGAGTGCATAGATTGTGGCGTATGTGAGCCTGAATGCCCCATAGATGCTATTGAACCAGATACAAATCCCGATGTAGAAGAGATGCTACTTGTCAATAAAGAATACTCTTCAAAATGGCCAAATATTTCAAGCAAGAAAGAACCTTTAGCGGATTGGGAGAAATATAAGGATGAAAAGGATAAATTTAACAAGTATTTTCAAAATAAATAATTTTTTAATACTTATTGATTAGCATTGAAAAGAGCTTATTAATAATATAATCCACTGCTCCTATGCCAAAGAAGACAAAGTCAAAAAATAAAATAAAAGATAAAAAAAAAGCTTCGAAAAAAGCTTCGAAAAAAACCTTTAAGAAAATAGTAAAAAAATCTTCAAAAAGTAAAATTAGGAAAGTAAAACCTAAAGAAAAAAATGTAAAAAAAAAAATCAAAGACAAGACTTCGTCTCAACAAAATTACATTAAGCAACAACAAAATGATGTTATTGAGATAAAAAAAATTAAAAAGCAAGAAAGTGAAAAACGAGTATATAAAGTAAAAGATTATGTAATCTACCCGAAACATGGTATAGGACAGATAATTTCTATAGATAAATTAACAATCGCAGGTATCGAAGCAAGTGTTTACAAAATTGAAATAACTAAGGATAAACTTAATTTAACTATACCAACAAATCAGCAGCAGCATTTGAGGCCTTTGTCTAGCTTAAACCAAGTAAACAAATCACTATCGATATTAAAAGGTAAAGCTAAAATAAAAAGAACCATGTGGAGTAGAAGGGCTGCTGAATATGAACAAAAAATTAATTCTGGAGATATATATCAAATATCTGAAGTAGTTAGAGATTTAAACAAAAACACTGATATGCCAATCGATCAATCATACAGTGAGAGACAATTGTTCGAAAAAGCTTACGATAGATTATTAGGTGAAGTATCGATAGTACTTAATATTTCAGAGGATGAAGGTAAGATTAGAATGAATAAATCTTTAGGAAAAAAAGTAGAAGAAAACACGCAAAATATTTCATAAAAAAAAACGCCCTTCTAAACTAGAAGAGCGTTTTTTTCTGAAAAAAAAATTGAAAATTATTTATCTTTTCTTTTTCTTTTTCTTAGCTTTCTTTTTAGTCTTTTTTTTAGCTTTTTTAGCTTTTTTAGCTTTTTTTCTTCTTTTAGCCATCTCCGTTCCTCCCTTTAAAGTTTGGAGCATCACATAAAAAATTACGTGATTCGTTCTTAAATTACTTAGAAACTAATTCGTTATTAATGTCAAACGTTTAAAATTTACAAAATTTTTTT